>WNEQ01000073.1_pt1 | contig 67217 bp, 70 predicted proteins | sample 5399971 | NCBI WGS metagenome assembly WNEQ01 (sample SAMN13153330, study PRJNA577476) | soil metagenome | isolation source: 20 cm grassland meadow soil 2 days after 1st rain plot 5 | place: USA:California | collected 2015-09-18
AGGCCCTCGGCGCGATCCTCGGCGCGCGCCCCGAGCGCGTCGTGCTGATGGCGTCGGGCGGGATGTCGCACTTTCCGGGGACCGATCGCTACGGGTCGCCCGACTTCGACTGGGACCGGCGCATCCTGGACACGCTGCGCGACGGGCGCGGCGCCGAGCTGGCCGCGCTGACGGGCGAGGAGCTGGACAAGGCCGGCAACGTCGAGCTGCGGACGTGGATCACGGTGCTCGGCGCGGTGGGCGGCGCCAAGGCCGAGATCTACTGCTACGAGCCGTCATGGCACCACGGCAACGCCGTGGTCGAGTGGAGCCTATGAACGAGATGCACTACCGCTTTCCGCCCGCGAACGCCTACCCGCTCAACCGCTGCCTCTACGCCCTGAAGTCCGACGACGCGTTCCGCGCGCGCTTCCTCGCCGACGCCAAGGCGGCCATGGCGGAGCACGGCCTCGACGCCGGGTCGCAGGCCGCCCTGCTCGCGTCCGACCGCGACGCACTCGTCGCGCGCGGCGCGCACCCCTATCTCGTCTTCATGGCCGACCTCCGCGTGCGCATGGCGCGAGGGACGGCCACCTTCGAGTATTTCTGAGCTACTCGGGCAGCCGCCAGACGCGGCCCGGCGGCGCCTCGTCGCTGAGGGCGAACTGCACGAGCGCCATGTGCTCGGCGAGGTCCTGGAAGACGACGCGCACGCGCTTGCCGATGGCGACCTGCGTGTCGTCCTCGAAGCTCACGCCGTCCGGCTTCACGAGGTTGCCGATGATGCGCAGCCCCTCGTCGGCCGTCGGCTGGCCGCGCTGCTCGTCCAGCTCCACCAGCACGACGCCGTAGGGCGTCGCGTCCTTGAAGCCCGGCTGGATCGCGTGGTGGACGACCTCGTACGAGTAGATCGTCCCGCGGCCGCTGACCTCCTTCCACGTCCAGCCGAGGTCCATGCACCAGGGACAGGCGTGGGTGGGCGGGTAGCGCATCAGGCCGCACGCCTTGCATGCGCGCAGCATCAGCCGGTGCTGGCGGGCGTGGGCGAAGTACTCCTTCCACTCACTATCGTTGTCGGGAACGATCAGCGCCATGCCGCGGTAGGTGACGGGCTGGGGCATCGCTATCTCCTCATGATCAGGGCCGAGCCCGTGGCCGGCATCGCCCAGCCGAGGTTCATCGTGATCTCGGCGTCCTTGACCTGGCGGCACTTGCCCACCGAGTAGTCGTGGGTGTGCTTGCCCTCCGCGGCGCCCGGGCACGTGTCGTCGACCGTGCCGCGGAGCTGACGGACGTTCTCGATCACCATCGACATGCCGTGCGTGTAGCCCTCGCACAGGTGGCCGCCCGAGGTGTTGTTGGGCCGCTTGCCCCCGAGCTCGATGATCCCGCTCGAGACGTACGCGCCGCCCTCGCCCTTCTTGCAGAAGCCGTATTCCTCGAGCTGGAGCATGGTCGTGAACGTGAACGCGTCGTAGGAGCCGGTGACGTGGACGTCCTCGGGCCGGATGCCCGCCTGGCCGAAGACGATGTCCTTCGCATAGTAGCCCGCCACGCGCGAGATGGGACCGTGCGCCCAGTGGAAGTCGACGCGCGGCTTGGACACGCGCCCGGCCACGCCCATGACGTAGATGGGCCGCGCCCGCAGATCGCGCGCGCGCTCCGCCGAGGTGACGATCAGGCAGGTCGCGTTGTCGGTCTCGAGACAGCAGTCCAGCAGGTGCAGGGGCTTGACGATCCAGCGCGAGCCGACGACGTCCTGCACCGTCACCCGCTCCTTCTGGACGGCCTTGGGGTTCTGCGAGGCGTGCTTGCTGTGGGCGACCTTGACGTGCGCCACCTGCTCGGAGGTCGTCCCGTACTCGTGCATGTGCCGCATGAAGGTGAACGCGAAGGTCTGGCCGGCGCTGCGCATGCCGAACGGCACCTGGGCGAGATCCATGCCGCGCACCGGTTGCGCCGCGCGGGCGCCGGTGCCGCCGATACGAAACTCGGAGTAGCCGTTCATCGAGCGGTAGATCGCCACCGTGTTGCACATGCCGGTCTCGATCGCGCCCATGGCGAGCCCGACCAGCGCCTCCGTCGAGGAGCCGCCGCCGACCACGTCCATGTAGAAGTTCAGCCGGATCCCGAGGTCGGGCGCGACGTGAGGAGCGAAGGTCGAATCGCCCCCCTGGTAGTCGAGCATCCCGTCCACATCGGAGGCGCGCAGGCCGGCGTCGAGGATGGCCTTGCGCACCGCCTCCACGGCCATCGCGCGCGTCGTCCGGCCGGAGCCGCGCGAGTACTCCGTCTCGCCGACGCCGACGATGCAGTACTTGTCCCTGAGTGTTTTCGTCGCCACGGGCGCGCTCCTTTGGCTGCGGGTCAGAGCAGGCGGCCGAGCGGGCCGAGGTCGAGATTGAGGTCTTCGGGGGCGAGGCCGAAGCGCTTGCCGATGTCGCGGATCGTCTCCTCGAGCCGCATGAGCGCACGGCCCACGTCCTCGGTCTCCTCGGGCGTGAGGCTGCCGGCCTCCATGCGGCGGATCGCCTGGCGCTCCATGAGCTGGCGCACGAACTCCACGAGGGTGAGCACGAGCCGCGCGACCGAGCGCTGCACGTCCTCGGGCTCGGCGTTCCAGCGCGGCGGCGAGAGATCGCCCACGCGCCGCTCGAGCTCCGCGCGCAGCGACTCCAGCTCGCGCACGTGCACGGACGCCTCGCGCGGTTGCCCGTCTCCGGGAGTGCGCGGCGTCATCCGAGCGCCTCCGGCGCGAACGCGTAGGGCGGCCACGGCCCCGTGGCGACGACGCGGGCCGCCGCGAGCGCCACGCGCTCCACGGCGGCCAGGTACGCGGCGCCCGCGCCGCGGTCGATCAGGTGATAGACGCTCGCGATGAGGGGCGGCGTGTCGTGGCGCGTGACGCGCTCGGCCCGTACGAGCGGCTCCAGCCACGGTCGGAGCGGCTCGAGCTCCGGCGCCTCGCGGGCGCGCCGCCACTCGGCGCGCCGTGCGGCCAGGTAGCGAGCGCCGGGACCGAGATCGTCGGGCGGCGGCGCCGGCGCCGCCGGCGGCGTCGCCGCGCCGAGGAGCCTCAGCGTCATCTGCTCGCGGCCGGCCACCAGCGCCAGCGCCTCGCTCAGCTCGCGGCCTCGCGCCGTGAGCAGGTCGGCGAGGCCGGACTCCGAGAGCAGCGAGCCGAAGCGCACGGGCAGGATCGCGTCGACGGCGCCCGCGAGCCGGCGGATCACCGCGTCGTGGGCGCGCAGCGTCGCCTCGCTCACCGGCGGCCGCTCGGCCATCTCGCCGACGGCGGCGACGAGATCGCCGACGCGGACCACGCGCAGGGGCTCGGCGCACAGGCCGGCGCCGGCATCGGGATGCGGCGCCTCGCCGAGCAGGGCGTAGACGTACACGTCGCTCACTGGCGTGGCCCTCCCTGGGGGCGCCCGCCCCGGGGGCGCGAGTCTTCCCGCATCTCGCCCTGCACCTCGAGCAGCCGGTCCACCGCGCAGAGCAGCACCGAGAGCCGCGCGTAGATCAGGTCGACGCCGCCGATGCCGAGGACCACGTCGCCGCTGAGGACGACGCCCTTGGTCAGGAGGTTGTCGATGACCTCGAGCAGCGAGGAGTCGGTGGTCGCAAAGATCGCGCGCGCCTCGTCGCGCGTCAGCGGCCGTCGGCTCACGCGACGCCTCCCACGAAGTTGTAGGGTGGCCACGGCCCGGAGAGCGTCAGCTCGTAGCCCCGACGGCCCAGCCGCGTCGCGGCGGCGCGCGCGACCTTCTTGAAGCGCGCGGCGCGCGACGGCGTCAGCAGAAAGGCGGCGTCCAGCAGCAGCCGCGCGGCGCCCTCGACGGAGTCGGGCGGCCGGCGGCGCGCGTCGTCGGCGGCCCTGGCCAGCGCCTCGAAGGCCGCGTCGACGTCCTCGCGCCCGCGCGCGAGCGCCTCCCGCACGGCCTGCTGCTGCTCCTTCTTCAGCACGAGAAAGCGCGTACCCGAGCTGACGCCGGCCGTCGCCCGCCGCGCGCGCTCGACGTGACGGCGCCGCGCCGCGACCTCGTCGAGGCGTACGCGCACGCCCCACTCCTGGCGGCCGGCCACGCGGCCGAGCACGCGGTCGATCGTCGGCCGCAGCCGGCGGATGTGGGCGATGGCGCGCTCGTCGTCGTTGAAGAGCGTGAGCAGCTTGAGCGGGACGGTGGTCCCCCCGCGCGCGGCGAACTCTACCACGGCCTCGTGGGCGGTGGCGCACGCGGCCACCCACTCGAGGTCGCGCAGGCGGGCCTCGAGCGGCGCCTCGCCGTAGCGCGACAGCGGCGCGTCGGCTACGACGAGCCACAGCCCGTCACCGGCGTCCAGCCCCCGCACCCGCGCCGTCCCGGGCAGACCCCGGGGCGCGCGCGTGAGCATGGGGGGGCGCGCGCGCTGCACCAGGCAGTACACGTACGTCGCCGTCTCGTCCTCCTTGATCACGTGTGCTCGCCCTGCGAGTGCTCGTGCCACCGCCACCTCCGAAGCCACCGCGCGAGGCTCGCGGCCCCGCCGGGCGGGGGCGCCTCGACCGGAGCCGAGATCATAGCGTACCGCCGTCCCGCGGCGGAGCGAACGGCCGCGGCGAGGGCGGTGATCTCCCGCCGCTCGCCGGCGGCGGCGCGCCGGCAGCGCGGGCAGTGGCGCGCTGCGGAGTCTGGAGTGACGGCATTGATCATGACCGCGCCGACGGCGATGCGCAGGCGGCGGAGGCCGCGGAGCAGGCGCGCCGTCTCGAGCCGCGGCAGCGCGGCCGGCCGCGTCACCGCCACCACGCGCGTGCGCGCGGGATCGCGCAGGAGCGCCGTCAGCGCGCGCAGGTCGCGCGCGACGTCGAGCAGGTCCGACGCCAGCTCGCCGAGGCCCACCACCGTCCGGTACTTGAGGAGGATGGCGAGCAGCGCGTGCACCCACTCGAGGGCGGCGTCCGGCATGGCGAACAGGCGCAGCGCGTGACCCGTCGGCGCCGTGTCGAGCGCCACGACGTCGTACGCCGTCCGCTCGCGTCCGAGCACCGCGTCCACCAGCGAGAGCGCGGCGAACAGCTCGTCGAGGCCCGGGGGCGCGAGGTCGATCAGCTCGCGGACGACGTCGCGGTCATAGGCGATGTCGAAGCGTGAGCCGCGCAGGAGCGCGTCGAAGACCTCGTCGACGGAGGCGCGATAGCGCTCGCGCCGCACCCGGAAGGCGGCCTCGGCGTCGAGCTCGCGGGCGGCCAGCCCCGGGACATCCGGCACCGGCCGCTCGTCGTCGCCGAGCGCCAGGCCGAGCGCGTCGCCGAGCGAGTGCGCGGGATCCGTCGACAGCGCGAGGATGCGCGCGTCGGGGCGGCGCGCGGCCAGCGCGAGGGCGACCGCCGCCGCGGCCGACGTCTTGCCGACGCCGCCCTTGCCGGCGAACGCGAGCACGCGCACGCCCGGCGGCGCCAGCGCGTCGAGCCATTCCATGGCCGTGCGAGCCGCAGGCCGGTCGACGGCCGAGGCGAGCCTGTGAACCGATCGTGGGAGTCGCTGCGCCGCCGACCGCGCGTTGCTCGGCCGCACGCGCCTGAGCGCCGAGACCCCGCGCGGCTCGCGATCCAGCGCCGGCACCGAGGAGAGCCGGCGGCCGGGGAAGAGCGAGGGCAGCCGCGCGATCACCCGGGACTCGGCCGCGGCGCGCGCGCCACAGAGGTCGCAGCGGCTGGCCGGCGTGACCCGGTTGACGACGATCTCGTCCACCGCGATCCCCGCCGCCTCGAGCGCGCGGACGCCGTCGCGCGCCTCCTCGACCGCGAGCGGCTCGGGCACGAGCACCCACGTGAAGCGGCAGCGCGCGGGGTCACGCAGCAGCGCGTTGAGCGCGCGCGCCTCGCCCTCGATCTCCGCGACCAGCGCGTCGGCCGCATCGGGCCGGTGCGCGCCGGCCAGGCTCTCGCCGAGGAACCGGTGCTTGGCGAGCATGTCGGCGAGCACGCCGGCGACGCGCGCGAGCGTGTCGGGCATGGCGAGCAGGCGGAGCGTGTGCCCGGTGGGCGCGGTGTCGACCACGACGTCGCGCGCCGCCACGCGCGGGGTGGCGGCCGCGAGACGGTGCAGCTCGATGAGGCCGATCAGCTCGTCGACGCCGGGCAGCGAGAGCGCCAGCAGGCGATCGACGTCGTCCTCGTCCAGGTACGTGCCGCGCGCGGCAATCGTGCGCAGCGGACGCCGGCGCGCGGCGAGCCAGCGCTCGAGCGCCCGATCGGCGTCCAGCTCGACGGCGGCGAGCGTACCGCGTCGAGTCGGCAGGCGAGACGGGCGCGCGGACAGCCGACGCTCGAGGGCGTCGCCGAGCGAGTGGGCGGGATCGGTGGAGACGAGCAGGACACGTCGCCCGCGCTCGGCCGCGGCCAGCGCCGCCGCCGCCGCGGTCGTGGTCTTGCCGACGCCGCCCTTGCCTCCGAAGAAGCGGAATCCGGCCGCCGGCGTCACCGCTCGGCGGCGTCGTCCTCGGCGTCGGTGTCGCCCGAGCCGTCGTCGAACCGCACCTCGATGCCGATGATCCGCATCTCGCCCGGCGCCGGCGTCGGCCCGCGCTGGCGCTCGCGGATCTCGCGCAGGCGGGCGAGCAGATCGGCCTCGAGGGTCGCGAATTCCTTTTCGGAGATCTCGCCGAGCTCGAGGCGCATCTGCGCGGCCAGCAGCTCCTCGCGCACGACGCCGTCGTCGTTGAGCTGGCTGTCGACGGCGTCGACGATCTTGTTCAGCACGAACTTGAGACCGCCGATCAGCAGGGTGTCGAGGATGATCACGGCGGGTCCTCGCTTCGGCCGGCGAGCGAGGCGATCACGGCCGCGAGCTCGTCCGGCGCCACCGGTTTGGGGACGTGTATCTGGAAGCCAGCCTCCAGCGCCCGCGCGCGATCCTCCACGCGCGGATAGGCGGTGAGCGCGATCGCGGGCGTCTGCCAGCCCCGCGCGGCGTCGGCGGCGCGGACGCGCCGGAGCAGCGCGTAGCCGTCGGCGTCGGGGAGCCGGATGTCGGACACGAGCACGTGCGGCGTCTCACGCTCGAACGTCTCGAACGCTTCCTGCGCGGAGGTCGCGATCAGGACCCCGGCGCCGAGGCTCTCGAGGCTCTCCTTGAGCCAGAGCCGCGCGTCCGCGTCGTCCTCCACCACGAGGATGCGCAGGTCGTCGAGCCGCGGTCCCTGCGCGCGCGGCGCCATCGCGGGCGAGGCGTCCGCGCCCGCGGCCGCGCGCAGCGGCAGGGTCACCGTGAAGGTCGCGCCCTGGCCTTCACCGGGGCTCTCCGCGCGGATCGTCCCGCCGTGCACCTCGACGAGGTGACGGACGATCGACAGGCCGAGGCCGAGACCCGTGATCGGCCGGCGCGCGTCGGCCTGACGGAATCGATCGAAGACGTGCGGCAGGCGCGCGGCGGAAATGCCCTGGCCCGAGTCCCGCACCTCGAGGACGGCCTCGCTTCCCGCGCGGCGCAGCGTGAGATCCACGCGGCCCTTGTCGGGTGTGAACTTGACGGCGTTCGACAGGAGGTTCGAGAGGATCTGCTGCAGGCGGTCGGCATCCGCGACGACGGGCCCCACCGTCTCGTCGACGTCGACACTCAGCGCGATCGACTTGGCGGCCGCCGCGGGCTGCACGGCCTCGACGGCCGCCGCCACCACCGCCGCCGGCTCGACCTCGCTCGCCGAGATCCGCAGCTTGCCGGTGATGATGCGCGAGATGTCGAGCAGGTCCTCGATGAGCTGGGCGAGCGAGGTCGTGTTGCGCTCGATGGTCTCCAGCGCCCGCTCGCGGCGCTCCTCGTCGAAGCTGCCGCGGCGCAGCCACCAGATCCAGCCCATGAGCGCGTTCAGCGGTGTGCGCAGCTCGTGCGAGAGCGTGGCCAGGAACTCGTCCCTGGAGCGCCCGGCCGTCTCCGCGTCGGCGCGCGCGGCCTGCTCGTGGCGCAGGAGCTCCTCGCGTGCCCGCGCCAGGGCCTCGGCCCGCGCGCGCGCGTCGCGCGCGCGCGCGAACAGCAACGCGGTGAGGAGCCCGACGACAGCGAAGGCGCCCGCGCGCACGACCGAGGCGGTGTCGAGCGAGAAGAACGGTGGGAACACGACTTCGGTGATGATCAGGGACAGCGTGGTCGCCACGAAGCCGGGGCGCCAGCCGCCGTACGCGCAGGCGACGGCCACGGCGGCCAGGAACAGCGGCGAGACGGCGCCCTGGAGGGCGGGGCGAAGGGCGAGCGCGAGCACGGTCACACCGGCCACGGCCGCCACGGCGACGGCGTAGGTCCGCAGGCCGACGCTCACGGCATCACCCCCCCGGCGTCGCGCGCTCGAGCTTCAGGCGGATGTTGACGAAGTTGTAGGGCGGCCACGGGCCGGTGTACCGGAACGTCAGGGGCGCGTACTTGGCGCCGACGGCCTTGACCTTCGCGTCGAACGCCTGCTCGCGGTCGCGGGAGACCAGGAAGGCCGCGTTCATGATCATCTTGTCGCCGATGGGCTTGTTGGCGCGCGAGGCGACGGCCACGTCGCGCAGCGACTCGAAGATCTCGCTCACGTAGCGCTCGGAGCGCGCCTGCAGCGCGCCCTCCACGAGCCGCCCGTACTGCACGCGCGCGAAGTACGTCGGACCGCTCTGCGACGAGATCTCGCTCTTGAGCTGGCGGACGTCGTCGTCCTCGCGCTCGATCTGCTTGACGACCTCGTCGCGCTCCCAGAGCACCTTGAGGCCGAACTCGACCTTGTCCTCCATCTTGAGGAGCACGTCGATGAAGGCGCTGTAGGCCCCGCGCAGCAGCTCGATGATGTCGTCGCGCGTCTTGAACACGGTACCGAAGGACATCGGGATGACCGTGTGGTCGCGCATGACGGCCTCGTTCACGCGCTCGTGGGCCAGCACGTTCTCGCGCGTGGCGTCGAAGACCTCGATCGGCGTGTCCGACACCACGGCCGCGATGTCCTTGTAGTGCACCGTCGACACCTCGGCGGGCACGGTGCCGAGGCCGACGGCGCCGAAGCGCAGCGCGTCCTCGGACCGGATGACGCAATACACGTACTTGCCGCGGCTCTCCACCGGCTTCGCGCCGGCCTTCGACACGGTGGGCGCCGCCGCCCGCGGCGGAACCTCGCGGATGACGCGCGATGCGGCCATGCCGTTGTTCGGCGCAGCCTTCTTGTCCACCGTCCGCGACGGACGGGCGGTGGTGCGGCGAGAGGGCCTCCGCTTGGGAGCCATCGCTAACGTCCTCTCTCGGGTGGTCCGGTTAGCCCTTCAGCATCGATTTGATCTCTTCCAGCAGGCGCTCGGGCAGGCACGGCTTGGTGATGAACGCGTCGCAGCCGGCATCCATCGCGCCCTTGGAGTGGCCGGCGAGCGCGTGGCCCGTGAGGGCGATGATCGGGATGGCCCGGGTGCGATCGTCGGCCTTGAGCCGCCGCGTCGCCTCCCAGCCGTCGAGGCCGGGCAGCGAGAGGTCCATGACGATCAAATTGGGCGCGTGCCCGAACGCCTTCTCGAGCGCCTCGTGGCCGTTCTGCGCCTCCACCACACGGAAGCCCGAGAACTGGAGGAACTGGCTGTACATCTCCCGGTTGTCGGCGAAGTCGTCCACGACGAGGATCAGCGGCGACTTCGCCGCCGCCGCCTTGCCCTCCTTCGCCGCCTGCGTCCGGCGCGGGGTCATGCGCGCTTGACCTCGCGCGGCACGACGAGCGTGAACGTCGAGCCGCGGCCGATCTCGCTCTCGAGCGTGATGGCCCCGTCGAGCATGCCGGCCAGGCGCCGGCAGATGGCGAGCCCGAGGCCGGCGCCCATGTATTCGCGCGTCGGCGAGTTGTCGGCCTGGCGGAAGTCTTCGAAGATCCGCTCGCGGTCCTCGGCAGAGATGCCGATGCCGGTGTCGGCGACGGCGATCGCGATCTGGTCGCCGTCGGGCATCGACCCGGCGCGCACCTCCACCGACCCCCGCGGCGTGAACTTGATGGCGTTGGTCAGGAAGTTGATGACGATCTGCTTGACCTTCTGCCGGTCCGTCTTGAGCTGCGGCACGTCCGCCGCCAGCTGGCTCGTCACCGCGAGCTGCGAGCGGGCGATGATCGGCTCCACCTCGGCCAGCACCTCGGCCACGAGGTCCTTGAGGTCGAACGTCGTGAGCGTGAGCGGCATCTTGCCCGCCTCGATGCGGGAGATGTCGAGGATGTCGTTGATGATGGCCAGCAGGTGGTGCGCGTTGCTGTCCACGCGCTCGAGGTTGCGCCGCTGGTGGGCCGTGAGCTCGCCCGTCACGCCCTTGAGCAGCATGCTCGTGTAGCCGAGGATCGCGTTGAGCGGCGTGCGGAACTCGTGGGACATGTTCGCCAGGAACTGCGACTTCGCCGCCGACGCCCGCTCGATCTCGAAGTGCGAGCGGCGCAGCAGCTCGTTCTGGCGGGTCAGCTCGGCGGTGGCCTCGCGCACCTTCTGCTCCAGCTCGCTCGAGGCGCGCTTGAGCTGCTCGTACAGGCGCGCGCGCTCCAGCTCCTCCGTGCGGTCGTGCAGGATGGTCACGGTGGCCGTGACCTCGCCGTGCTCCGACACGATCTTGCCGGAGATGGCCTCCACGGGCAGGGGAGCGCCGGTGCGCGGGTCCACGAGGCCGATGGAGCCGCTGCGCCGCAGCGCGCCCGGCTCGAAGAAGAGGTTCGAGACGAACGACGAGAAGTGCGCGTCGTTCGCCTGCACCGTGCGGCGCGCCTCGGCGCCGGCGGCGGGGTCGACGGTGAACAGGCGCTCGGCCGGCGCGTTCAGCATCACGATGTTGGCGTTCGGATCGGTGACGAGGATCGGGTCGGCCACCGAGTCGATGATGAGGTCGAGGCGGTCGCGCTCGGCGCGAGCGTCGGCCTCCGCCAGCCGCAGCTTGCGGTAGTTCTCCTCGATCTCCTGGGTGGCGCGGCGCAGGTCGGTGACGTTTCTCAGAATCGACACGATGCCCGTGCCCTCGCGCGGGTCCACGGTGACCGTGCTGAGCAGCTCGAAGAGCAGGTCGGAGCCGTCCACGGGGTCGACGAGGAGCAGCTCGTGCCGCCACGGTTCCGCGCCCTCGATGGCCCGCCGGGTGAGCGCGGACGAGAAGAGCATGTTGTTGAGGGCGACCGCGCGGCGCCGCCCCTCGCTGTCGTCCTCGCCCGACGACAGCAGGACCTCGGCGCGCGCGTTGGCGACGATGATGCGGCCCTCGGTGTCGGTCAGGAGGACCGGGTCGGACACCGCGTTGATGATGTTGTAGAGCAGCGTCCGCTCGCGGAGGCTGCGCCGCTCGCCCTCCTGGCGGCGCTGGGCGGCCCGCAGCGCGGTCAGGCGCGGGCCGAGCAGGCCCGCGACCCACTTCGCCTCGGTCTCGATCTCGGGGTCGATGGGCGCGACGAGCAGCAGGCCGATCGGGTACTCCTCGAGCGCCTGGCGCGCGTGGAGAGGGATGGCGATGAGGCGGCTCGACTCCAGCGGCGTGCGCGGCGCCGGCCGGCCGTTGCGGCCGAAGATACTCGCCTCGAGCCGGACGGTGGCCGCGACCAGCGGGTCGTTGTGCGTCTCCAGATCGAGCGTGAAGGACTGCGCGCGTGTGCTGCGCACGGCGAGCGTGGCGACGGGTTGGAGCACGGATGGACTTTCCTGCGACCCCACGAGGCAGAGCCCCCGCGCGACGCCGGCCGACCGGCCGAGCCAGTCCAGCGCGCACCGGGCACAGGTCGCGAGATCGTCGGTCTCGAGCAGCGTCTCCGCCAGCTTCAGCCGCTCGGCAGCGTCGACCTTGCCCCGGCGCCGCGCCATGGTGCGCAGCGCGGCACTCCGACTCACGGCCTACGCAGTCTCCGTGAGACGGTCCCCTCGCGGCGCGTGCGCGCGATCTCGACTCTCAGCGCCGCGTTCTCGGCGATCACCGCCTCGCTCACGTGACCGTCGATCGCGGGCCTCGACGCGGACGTGAGCGAGCCCACCGCCTCGGAATACTTGAGATAGGTCTCGATCGACGCCACGACGACACGGGCTTCGACGGTGATCAGATCGATGCCGACGAGCGAGACGCGGACCCACGCGTCGATGACGATGCCTTTGTCCAGCACCCGGTCGAGGACGTCGATGAGGCTTGTGCCGCCGCTTGTCCGTTCGACTGGCATCGCTCAGTCTCCTTGTCGGTTCGCATCGTGACCGCCGTCGCGCCGCCTGTTGCCCTTGCGCGACGAGAGCGAAGCGACTTTGCGCTCGAGCAGCCGCACCTGGCGGCGCAACTCTTCGTTCTCCGAGGACAGACGATTCGGAGACAGGTGGGCGTCGTGTTTCCACCAGTCGAGGCCGATCTGCTGCGCCTTGTCGATGGAGCACACGATCAGACGAATCCGGATCGTGAGTAACTCGACTTCGGCGAGGGAAATCTTGACGTCGCCGGCCACGACCAGGCCCTTGTCGAGAACCCGGTCGAGGACGTCCACGAGTCCACTGGCGCGGCCGTTCGAGAGCTGGAGATCCGTTGTTCTCATTCGGGAGGTCGATCTTCCCCGGCGCTGATTTGTCCTGTGAGTATAGGGTGTTCCAGAACCTGCTCACAATCCATGAAAACTTTTTCCCACCACCCCCGTGGGCGCCGGCGGTCAGGAACTTCACGGGGGGGCCCGGTCAAAAATTTACCTATTGCCGCGAAAACGATCACTTCTTGCCGTTCTTGGGCCCGCCGTTCTTGGGCAGGATCTCCGCGAGGAACTTGCCGGTGTACGACCCCGGCGTCTGCGCGACGATCTCGGGCGGCCCCTCGACCACGATCTCGCCGCCCTCCTCGCCGCCCTCGGGGCCGAGGTCCACCACCCAGTCGGCGGCGCGGACGACGTCGAGGTGGTGCTCGACGAGGACGACCGTGTTGCCGGCGTCCACGAGGCGGTTGAGCACCAGCAGGAGCTTCTTGACGTCGTCGAGGTGCAGGCCGGTCGTCGGCTCGTCCAGCAGGTAGAGCATCTCGCCTGTGGCGCGCGCGGCCAGCTCGGCGGCGATCTTCAGCCGCTGCGCCTCCCCCCCGGAGAGCGTGGTGGCCGGCTGCCCGAGGCGCAGGTAGCCGAGGCCCGTTTCCTGGAGGGTGCGCAGCCGCCGCGACAGCGCCGGCGTCGCGGCGAAGAAGTCCACCGCCTCGTCGACGGTGAGCGCGAGCACGTCCGCGATCGACTTGCCGCGATGCTTGACCCCGAGCACCTCCGGGCGGTAGCGCCGGCCCTCGCACTCCTGGCAGGACACGTACACATCCTCGAAGAAGTACATCTCGAGCTTCTGGAAGCCGTCGCCCTGGCACGACTCGCAGCGGCCGCCCGGCACGTTGAAGGAAAACGCCCCGGCGCCGAGGCCCAGCGCCTTGGCGCGCGGCAGCGCGGCGTAGAGCTTGCGGATCTCGTCGAAGGCCTTCACGTAGGTGACGGGATTCGAGCGCGGCGTGCGCCCGATCGGCTCCTGGTCGATGAGCCGCACGCCCTTGAGGTACTCGATGCCGGTCACCGCCGTGTAGGCTCCCGGCGTCTGGAACTCCGTCTTGAAGGCGCGCGCGACGGCGCGATAGAGCGTGTCGTGCACGAGCGTGGACTTGCCGGAGCCCGACACGCCGGTGACGACGGTGAGCGTGCCGAGGGGCAGCCGTAGCGTGACGTCCTTCAGGTTGTGCTCGCGCGCGCCGGTGAGAACGAGGTGGCGGCGGCCCGGCCGACGCGTCAGCGGCGCGGGGATCGACTCGCGCCCGGTGAGGTAGCGCGCGGTGAGCGAGCGCGTCGTCTTGCGGAACTCGTCCTGCGAGCCGCTGAAGACGACCTCCCCGCCGCGCTCGCCGGAGCCGGGACCGAGCTCGATCACGTGGTCGGCGGCCTCGATGAAGGCGCGGTCGTGCTCGACGACGACGACGGTGTTGCCGGCCGTCGCGAGCTCGCGGCAGAGGTCGGCCAGGCGCGCGGTGTCGCGGGCGTGCAGGCCGATGGACGGCTCGTCGAGGACGTACAGCGTTCCCACCAGCTGCGAGCCGAGCTGATTCGCCAGATTGATTCGCTGCGCCTCGCCGCCCGAGAGCGTGCGCGTCTGGCGTCCGAGGGTGAGGTAGCCGAGGCCGACGCGCAGCAGAAACGTGAGCTTTGCCGAGAGCTGGCGCAGGATCTCGCGCCCCACCGCCGCCTCCCACGCCGTCAGGCTGAGGGAGTCGAGGGTGGCCGCCGCGCGCTCGATGGTCAGCCCCGTGAACTCCGCGATGGTGAGCCCCGCCACCTTCACGGCGAGCGCCGCCGGCTTGAGCCGCGCGCCCGCGCACACCGGGCAGGGCGACTGCGTGCGGTAGCGCGAGAGGAACACGCGCACGTGCAGCTTGTAGCGGTAGGACTCGATCTCCTCGAAGAAGCCGTTGATGCCGGGGAACTTGCCGTCGCCATCGTAGACGAGGCGGCGCGCGCGCTCGCCCAGCCGCTCCCACGGAATCTCGAGATCTACCCCGGCCCGCCGCGCCGCCTTCACGAGCTCGCGCTGGTACCACTTGCCGGACGGGTGCGTCCACGGCTCGATCGCGCCCCCGCCGAGGCTGAGGGCGCGGTCGGGAACGACGAGCGACTCGTCGTACTTGAGGACGTTGCCGAAGCCCTTGCACTCCGCGCAGGCGCCGAGCGGATGGTTGAACGAGAAGAGCAGCGGCTGGGGCCGCTCCAGCGCGGCGCCGCACGCCCCGCAGCGGAACTCCTCGGTGAACGCGCGCCGCGCCCCGCCGACGACCTCCACCGCGACGCGCCCGCCGCCCTCGCGCAACGCGGTCTCCAGCGAGTCCACGAGGCGCGCGCGGCCGTCGGCAGCGAGCACGACGCGGTCGAGCACAACGTCGAGCTCGGGTCCCGGAAGCGTGGGGGGCGGCGGCGCCGCGAGATCCACGACCTCGGCGCCGAGGCGGACGCGCGCGAAGCCGCGGCGCGTGAGGGCCGCCCAGACCTCGGTCGGCGGCACGCCGGCCGGGACCGGCAGCGGGAAGGTGACGAGGGCCCGCGCGCCCGCGTGCTCGGCCAGCAGGGTCTCGGCGATGGTCGCCGCCGAGTGGCTGGCGGCGGGCGCGCCGCACGACGCGCAGTGCACGCGGCCGACCTTCGCGTACAGCAGCCGGAGGTAGTCGTAGATCTCGGTCGCGGTGCCCACGGTGGAGCGCGCGGTGCGCACGGGGTTCTTCTGCTCGAGGGCCACCGCGGGGCGGATCTGCTCGATGCGGTCCACGTCGGGCCGGTCGATCCGCTCGAGGAACATCCGCGCGTAGGTCGAGAGGGACTCGATGTACCGCCACTGCCCCTCGGCGAACAGGGTGTCGAACGCCAGCGACGACTTGCCGGACCCGGAGACGCCGGTGACGACGGTGAGCCGATCGTGGGGGATCTCGACCGAGATGTTCTTGAGGTTGTTCTGCCGGGCTCCCTCGATGCGGAGAGCCGGGGGTTGCGACATTCGAGCGGTCCTCCTGAGGTGGGTAGTGTACTGGAGGTGCTACCATGGCGTCCAGATGCCGGACACGATCCACGTGCTCGTCGTCGATGACGACACCAACGTGCGGGGTCTGCTGGTCGCCGTCCTCTCGCGCTCTCCGTTCGCCGTCGTGGACGCCGGCTCTGGCGGCGAGGCGATGGCGCACCTGGCGCGCGAAGAGTTCGACGTGGCCCTCGTCGATGTCCAGCTGCCCGACCACTCCGGGCTGGACATCCTGCGCTGGGCGCGTGACGCCGACGTGGACGCCGAGTTGATCGTGCTCACCGGCCACGCCGACGTCGAGACGGCGGTGGAAGCGATGCGTCTCGGCGCCTACGACTTCATCACCAAGCCCTGGAAGAACCCCGAGCTGCTCGAGGTCGTCGCCAAGGCGGCCGAGAAGAAGGCGCTGCGCCGCGAGAATTCCGCGCTGCGCGAGGTCATCCACCGGCGCGACGGCCTCCCGACCATCATCGGCGATAGTCCGGCCGTCGCCGAGGTGCTGAGCGTGATCGGTCGCGTGGCCGCTACCGACAGCCCCGTCCTGATCCACGGCGAGAGCGGCACCGGCAAGGAGCTGGTGGCGCGCACGATCCATCTCCGCAGCAAGCGCGCGGGGCGCCCCTTCGTGTCCATCAACTGCAGCGCGCTGCCCGACACCCTGCTCGAGACGGAGCTGTTCGGCCACCGCAAGGGCGCGTTCAGCGGCGCCGTCACCTCGCGCGTCGGCCTGTTCGAGGCGGCCAACGGCGGCACGCTGTTCATGGACGAGATCGGGGAGATGTCGGCGGCCATGCAGGTGCGCCTGCTCCGCGCGCTCGACTCCGGCGAGGTGCGGCGGGTGGGCGAGGAGCGCGCGTTCCACGTCGACGTGCGCATCGTGGCCGCCACGGCCAAGGACCTCACGCGTGAGGCGACCGAGGGCCGCTTCCGCTGGGACCTCTTCTACCGCGTGAGCACGGTGGTGGTCGAGGTGCCGGCGCTGCGCCAGCGGCGCGAGGACGTCCCGCTGCTCGTGCAGCACTTCCTGAGCGCCAACGTCGGCGCGCGCAAGCCGCTGTCGTTCGCGACGGACGCGCTGGAGCGGCTCATGGCGTACGACTGGCCCGGCAACATCCGCGAGCTGCGTAATCTCGTCGAGCGCCTGCAGATCCTGCACGAGGGCGCCGACGTGCACGCCGCCGACCTGCCGCCCGAGCTCTCGCGGTCGCGCCCGGCCGCCGCCGTCGAGGGCGAGGCCGATCCCGTGCTGGTGCCGTTGGCCGACGTCGAGCGGCGCCACGTCGAGCGCGTGCTCAACGCGACGGGATGGAACAAGGCCCGCGCGGCGCGCGTCCTGGACGTGGACGTGAAGACCCTCAACAAGAAGATCCGCGACTACAGCCTCGAGAAGCCGTCCTAGGAGTTCTTCCGCCCGCCCCGGAGAACCTCCCGGGTCCCGGCTCCTCGGGATGTTCTACTAAGCCCGTTCCGGCGAGCACTTAGAACGCATCCGGGGTGGCACTCTCGTTGCCATTACGAGGATGCGTATGAAGAAGCCCCGACGCGCCGCTGAGCAGCCCCGGGTGAAGGCCCCGACGTCCGATGTCGTTCTCTGGCGCCCCAGCATCGTCCTGGCGAGCCGGATCGAGGCGCCGGCACGACGCAAGCCGGTGACGCTCGCGGCGCCGACGGCGCATCCCGACTCCGGCGAGCCGCGCATCGTGGGCTCGATCTTCTCGCTGGCCGACGCCGGCGCCACGCTGGCGGCCCGTGCCGCCGAGGCACGGGCGCGCGCGACGGAGGCGGCCTCGGCACGCGAGCGCGTGTCGGCCGCGATAGCGGCGTATCGACTGGAAGCGTCGTTCGACCAGGCACTGACGGGCGCCTACCGACAGGTCACGGCGCTCATGGAAGAGCGGGGGCTGGCGTGAGGAATTCCGTGGCGACGGCGACCCTGGCGGTGTCTTCGAACGTGTACTACCTGCCGGCGCCCACGCCGGTGGCCGAGGCCAAGCCTGCGCTGTCGCGCTGGGCGAACCTGAGCCGCAGGTGGTGGCGCCTGCGCTTTGCGATGGCCGGCATCCGGCTCGCGCTGAACCCCGCGCCCACGCCGCTGTTCGCCGAGGAGGAGACGCTCGCGATGCTCCAGGGGCGGGCCGAGATCGTCGACCGGCGCCCGGGCCAGGCGCGGTCCGCACCCGTGATCGACTTCGACGCCGCGCGCGCGCGGCTGCGCCCGGCCGTCGCGACGAAGTAAGCGGGCCGTTCATCGTTCGCATGGCGTTCGGGGGGCCATTCGGGCCCCCCGAACTTTTTTGGTACAGTCCGGCCCGATGCGGTCTCGCCTCGGGCTGGTCCTTCTCGCCGCCGCGCTCGCCGGCGGCTGCTCCCAACCGTCGAGCGACCCTCTCGCCGAGCGCGGGCGTCAGGTCTATCTCGCCCAGTGCACGCAGTGCCACAACGCGGACCCGGCGCAAGACGGCGCCGTCGGCCCGGCCGTGAAGGGCGCGTCGCGTGAGCTCCTGGAGGCGAGGATTCTGAGGGGGAGCTATCCGCCGGGCTACAAGCCGAAGCGCCCGACGAACGTCATGCCGCCGCAGCCGGCGGTCGCGCCGGAGATCCCGGCGCTCGCCGCGTATCTAAAATAGCCGCGCGGGCGCTCGAGCGAAGGCCGCCGGGGCCGGCGCGGGACCGGCCCCGGCTGCTCCGTCCGATCAGGCGAAGATGAGCTTGAGCGCGACGAAGAAGACCGCCGAGAGCACGAAGCCGCCCCACAGCGTGCCCTTGACCGTCGTCAGCATCTTCTTGCCCGCCCACTGCTTCGTCGAGAGCGCGTTCCACTCCACGATCGCCATGATGGCGAAGAGCACGACGAGCATCGTCACCTTCGCGCCGCGCGCGGTCGGCGTGTAGAAGGCGAAGTGGCTCGCGGCGCCCATGAAGAAGAGCATCGGGACCGAGAGCAGCGTGTTCGTGCGAGAGGCCACGCCTGAGCGCGCGCCCCGGGCCGCCGCTTCGGGAATGGCCTGGCCTCCCTTCGACACCTGGGTGGCCGAGGCGATGATGACCTGCTGCGCCGGCCAGATGACGAACCAGACGTTGGCCCACATGAGGCTGCCGAGCATGCCGCCGATGAAGATCGACCAGCCGTAGGGCACCGAGAAGAATGGCTGGAGGCCGCCGAAGCGGTGGAACGCGATGTACAGGATGTAGAGCCAGCCGGTGATGAAGGTGAGCATCGCGCCCCAGCGGAACCACCACAGCGCACGCCCGACCAGGCTCCCCACGATCATGCCGGAGCGCACCGGGGCCTCGGCCGTCGCGAAGAACGGCGTCTGTACGAAGTTGAAGTAGTAGAGCATCCCGATCCACGTGATGCCGGCGAGGAAGTGAAACCACCGCAGCAGGAACATCGTCCAATCCCCAATGCTTGGCATCCGCCCGCCTCCTGTCGATCGATGGAGCTACTCGTCGTCCTCTTCTTCGTCGTCGTCGTCTTCGTCGAGATCGTCGTCGTCTAGATCGTCGTCGTCGAGATCGTCGTCCTCGTCCTCGTCGTCCTCCTCGTCCTCCTCTCCCTCGGTGGTGTCGGCATCGAACCCGTCATCGTCCTCGTCGAAGTCATCGTCGTCATCGTCGTCGTCGAGGTCGTCGTCGAGATCATCGTCCTCCGCGTCGTCCTCATCGTCGACATCGTCGTCGGGGTCGTCGTCATCGTCGTCGACTTCTTCTTGGCGGAGCGTGGGATCGTCGTGCCAGAGGTGTCGCCGGAACTGCATTGAAGAGTCCTCCGAACCGTGCTGCTTGAGTAGCCGGACCCGCGCCCTCGGATTGCCCGTGCGGATTATAGCAAAGGGTTCTCGGCACGGCGGCGCCATGATTTAATTGCGCGCACATGGGCTGGCTGCGTGTCGGCGTCGTGCGGTACACTCCGTTCGCTGCGCGGTCGTCCCGGCCATCCGGCGGTGTAGCTCAGCGGCAGAGCAGGGGTCTCATAAGCCCCGTGTCGGAGGTTCAATTCCTCCCACCGCCACCAAATCCACGGGCACCGAGGCGAGAATTCGTCGGATCTGATCGGGACGGATCTCCTCGTCTCTGTGGGGTCTCATAAGCGCCATCGGATAAGGTTCAATTCCTCCCACCGCCACCACCTCCGCGCCTCTGCTACACTCCACGACCGTGAACGGCGACGACATCCTCGTCCGGCACGACGGTCCCATCGCCACCGTCGTCTTCAACCGGCCCAAGACCCGCAACGCGATCAGCTACGCCATGTGGGTGGAGATCGCGCGCGTCACCGAGGGGCTCGTGAAGGACGAGTCGGTGCGTGGCATCGTCTACCGCGGCGCCGGGACCGTGGCTTTCGCCTCGGGCGCGGACATCTCCGAGTTCCAGGAGCAGCGCAAGGACGCCGAGTCGTCGCAGCGCTACGGCGAGGCCACCGCGGCCGCCTACGCGGCGATCCGCGAGTGCCCGAAGCCGACGGTCGCGATGATCTACGGCTTCTGCATGGGCGGGGCGATGGGCATCGCGATGGGCTGCGACCTGCGTTTCGCCGCCGAGGGCAGCAAGTACGGCATCCCCGCCGCCAAGCTGAGCATCGTCTATCCGCCCGAGGCGATCGGCCAGCTCGTGGATCTCGTCGGCCCCGCGTACGCGAAGGACATCCTGTTCTCCGCCCGCACCGTGGGCGACCGCGAGGCCCTCGCCATCGGCCTCATCCAGCGCCTGGTGCCGGAGGCCGAGCTGGAGCGCACGACCTACGACTATCTGCAGCTGGTCAGCGAGAACGCGCCGCTCTCGGTGCGCGGCAGCAAGCAGTCGATCCAGTTCTACCTCGCCGGCTACACCGAGGCGCGACGCACACGGTTGCGCGAGCTGTCGCGCGAGGCGGCCGCGAGCGAGGATTACAAGGAGGGCACGCGGGCCTTCCTCGAGAAGCGCCCGCCGAAGTTCCAGGGCCGCTGAGCCCGGTGCGGTTCGAGTTCCTCAGCTCGACACCGCCGAGCCCGACGGAAGGCAGCGGGACCTGGGTGGCCATCGACGGCGTGCTGCGCGGGCTCCAGCGCCTCGGTCACGCCGCCCGTCTCCGCCCCATCACCACGCGCACCGGCTTCCATACCTTCGACCGCTGGCGCTACAACCGCGCGGTCGTGAGCGACCCGCCCGACGCCGACGTCGTGATCGGCGTGGACCTCGACGGCTACCGCTGGGCGTCGCGTCGGCCGCCCGGCGTGGGATACGCCGTGATGCTGAAGGGGATCATCGCCGACGAGCTCCGCAACGAGGGCGGACTGGTTCGCGCGTTACTCACGGTGCAGGCGCGCTGGGAGCGCGTCAACGTCCGCCTGGCCGAGCGGGTGATCGTGCCCAGCCGTTACTCCGCCGGCGTCGCGCACGAGGTCTACGACGTTCCGCGCGAGCGCCTCGCGGTGGTGCCCGAGCCGATCGACCTCGCGGAGTGGCGCCGCCGCTTCGCCGAGGCGCCACGCCGGGGCTCGCGGCCGCCGACCGTTCTCTGCGTCGCGCGCATGTACCCGCGCAAGCGCCTGGACGTCCTGCTGCGAGCCGGCGCGCGCCTGCGAGGTCGAATCCCGGGCGTGCGCGTCCGCATCGTAGGGGACGGGCCGGAGTCCGCCCGCCTGCGGGCCCTGTCGGCGGGCCTGGGGCTCGAGGAGACGGTGACGTTCCTGGGGGAGATCAGCCGCTCGGCGCTGGCCGTAGAATATGTGGGTGCCGATTGCTTCTGCCTGCCGACCGTCCAGGAAGGTTTCGGGCTCGTGTTCGCGGAGGCGATGGCCGCGGGGTTACCGATCGTCGCGTGCCGCACGGCCGCCGTCCCCGAGGTCGTCGAGGACGGGCGCACGGGGCTCCTGGTGAGCCCGAACGATCCCGAGGAGCTGGCGAGGGCGATGGAGAGAGTGCTGGCGAACGCTGAAGTGCGCGCGGAGCTCGGCGCCGCGGGCCGCCGTCGCGTCGAGGACTTCGACCTCGACCGCGTGGCCGCGCGCCTGCTGGAGACGCTGCCGTCCACCCGGGGGCGTCCATGACCGCGCAGGCGCGCTCGACGCGGCGCTTCGCGTTCGCGGCCGGCCACCGCTACTGGGTCGCCGACTGGTCGCCGGCGGAGAACGAGAAGAAGTTCGGCCGGCTCACGGTGCCGCACGGCCACAACTACGTGCTGGACGTCAGCGTGCGCGGGCCGATCGACGAGCGGACCGGCATGGTGATCGATCTGAGCGAGCTCAAGCGGATCGTCACCGAGACCGTGGTCGACCGCTTCGATCACGCCGACCTCAACGCCGACCCGCTGTTCCGCGACCGGGTGCCGACGACCGAGAACATCGCGCTCGCGATCTGGGACCTGCTCGCGCCCAAGCTGGGCCCCGACCGGCTGGCCGGCGTGCGCGTCTGGGAGGACGCGACGCTGTTCGTGGACTACGATGGCAGTGCGAGCTGAGCCGGTGCCTCCGGCGAGGCGAGCGGTGAAATGATCGAAAATCGTGAGGTCGACGTCACCCGCGTGTACCATTTCAGCGCCGCGCACCAGCTGGCGAACCCCGCGCGGCCGGCCGCCGAGAACGCCGCGCTCTACGGCGCCTGTCACCGGGCTCACGGCCACAACTACTATCTGGAGGTCACGGTGGCCGGCGCGCCGGACCCGCGCACGGGCATGGCGGTGGACCTCGAGGCGCTCGACGGCCACGTGCGGCGCACGGTGATCGATCAGGTGGACCACGCGAAGCTCGAGGACGTGCCGGCGCTCGCGGGGGTGATCACGACCGGCGAGAGCCTGGCCCGTGCGTTCTGGCGTACGCTGGCGCCGGGGCTGCCGACGGGGCGGCTCTCGCGGATCACGGTGGTGGAGACGGCCAAGAACCGGTTCGAGTACCGGGGCGAGGACGCATGATCGGCAGTTGCTGAAAGAGCTGGGTGAAGACGCCCAGCGCGAGGGACTCGCCAAAACGCCCGAGCGTGTCGAGGCGGCGCTGAAGTTCCTCACGTCCGGCTACGACAAGAAGGTCGAGGACGTCCTCAACGACGCGCTGTTCGTCGAGAACTACGACGAGATGGTTATCGTGAAGGACATCGACTTCGCCAGTCTCTGCGAACATCACCTCCTGTTATTCATCGGCAAGTGCCACGTCGCGTACATGCCGCGCAAGAAGATCGTCGGCCTGTCGAAGATCCCGCGTCTCGTGGACATGTTTGCCAAGCGCCTTCAGGTGCAGGAGCGCCTCACGACGCAGATCGCCAACGCGCTCAACGAGGCGCTCGAGCCTCGCGGCGTCGCGGTCGTGATGGAGGCGATCCACACCTGCATGCTCGTGCGCGGCGTCGAAAAGCAGAACTCCAAGGCGGTGACCTCGGCCATGCTCGGCGCGTTCCGCGACCGGCCGGAGACCCGCGCGGAGTTCATGGAGCTCATCAAGAGCGGACGGGGACTCCAACTATGAAAGCGCTGGAAGTCGCCATCGTCACCGGCGCCGGCCGTGGCATCGGGCGCGCGATCGCGCTCGCGTTCGCCGCCGAGGGCGCGGCGGTGGCGCTGGCCTCGCGCTCGCGCTCCGACCTCGCGGAGGTCGCCGGCGAGATCCGGGCGGCTGGCGGCGGCCGCGCGCTCGCCATCCCCACCGACGTGACGAACGACGGCGCCGTCGAGGCGCTGGTGGAGCAGACGGCGTCGGACTTCAAGCGCGTGGACATCCTGGTCACGGCCGCGGGCACCGCGGCGTTCGCCTCGCTGGCCGACACCAAGCCCGCGGATTGGGACGTGATGCTGTCCGTGAATCTCCGCGCGGCGATGGTGTGTTGCCGGGCCGTGCTGCCCACGATGCTGCGTCAGGGCGAGGGCACCATCGTCAACGTGGCCTCGATCGCCGCCAAGCGCGCCCTCCCCGGCTCGGCCGTCTACACGGCGACGAAGGCGGGGCTCCTCGGCTTCAGCCGCGTGCTGGCCGAGGAGCTCCGCAATACCGGCGTGCGCGTCGGCGTGCTCATGCCCGGCGCCGTCGACACGCCCCTCTGGGACACGGTCGGCGGGACGCCGCCGCGCGACAAGATGCTGCGCCCCGAGGACGTCGCGCGGGCGGCCATGCTGATGGCCGCGCTGCCGCCGCACGCATCCCTCGAGGAGCTCACGCTGCTGCCCTCCGGTGGCATCCTGTGATACGATGACCGTACGCATTCCCAGAGAAACCGCCTTGTTTTACGGGAGGATCGAATGATTACGATGACCGATACGGCCGCCAAGAAGGTCTCTGAGCTTCGGCTCGAGGAAGGCAAGCCGGAGTGGGGCCTGCGGATCCGCATCGTGGGTGGCGGGTGCTCCGGGATGTCGTACGAGCTCGGCTGGGAGGACCAGCAGCACGCGGACGACAACGTCGTCGAGGCCGCGCAGGGCATCAAGGTCTACATCGACAAGAACAGCGCGGCCTATCTGTCGGGCAGCGAGATCGATTTCGTGCAGAACGACATGATGGGCGCCGGGTTCGCGATCAAGAACCCGAACGTCAAGTCGTCCTGCGGCTGCGGCCAGTCCCACCGCTTCTAAGCAGCAAGACGTGCGCGTCCGCGTCCGCCTCTTCGCCCGGTACCGAGAAGCCACCGGGCAAGAGCGGCTGGACGTGGACGTCCCCGAGGGCGGGACCGTCGAGACGGCCTGGAAAGCGATCGTCGCCCGCCATCCCGATCTCTCGCGCTACCGCCCGTACACCCTCTTCGCGGTCGGCCACGACTACGTCGAACCCGATCACCGCCTCGCCCCCGACGACGAGCTCTGCCTGTTCCCGCCGGTGAGCGGTGGCAGTGCGAGCCGAGCCGGTGCCTCCGGCGAGGCGAGCGGTGAAATGATCGAACATACCAATGACGTCAACGCCATCGTCGATCTGTGCCTGTTCCCGCCGGTGAGTGGCAGTGCGAGCCGAGCCGGTGCCTCCGGCGAGGCGAGCGGTGAAATGATCGAACATACCAGTGCGAGCTGAGCCGGTGCCTCCGGCGAGGCGAGCGGTGAAATGATCGAAAATACCAGTGTGAGCCGCAGGCCGTTCGGGCGAGCGGTGAAATGACCGACGACATCTTCACCGTCGTCGATCGCCCCCTCTCCCCCGACGCCATCGCGGAGGCCGTGGACGATCCCGGCGCCGGCGGCGTCGTCATCTTCTCCGGTATCGTCCGCAACCAGACCGACGGGCGCCCGGTGAAGTTCCTCGAGTACGAGGCGCACGCGCCCATGGCCGAGGCGAAGATGCGCGAGATCGGCGGCGCGATCCGCGCGCGCTGGGCGGGCGTGCGGCGCGTGGCGATACTCCACCGCGTCGGCCGGCTCGAGATCGGCGAGGCGTCGGTGCTCATCGCGGTGTCGGCCGCGCACCGCGGCGACGCCTTCGAGGCCTGCCGCTATGCGATCGACACCCTCAAGCGCACCGTCCCGGTGTGGAAGAAGGAGCACTTCGAGGACGGCGAGGTCTGGGTGGGCCTGCAGGGCGGCTGACGTGGACCTCGTCCACGCGGCCGAGCGCACCATCCGCCGCCACGCGATGCTCGCGGGCGGCGAAACCGTCTTGATCGGCGTCTCGGGCGGCGCCGACTCCGTCGCGCTGCTCCACGTCCTGCTCCGCCTCGCGGGAGCCCTCGACCTGCGGCTGCACGTCCTGCACGTCGACCACCGCCTGCGTCCCGACTCCGCGCGCGACGCCGAGTTCGTGCGGGCGCTCGGCGCGCGCCTCGGCGTGCCCGTCGACGTCGTCGGCGTGCGCGTTGCGGCGGGCTCGGTCGAGGCCGCCGCGCGCGCCGCACGCCACGCCGCGCTGGAGACGGCCGCCGACCGCGTCGGCGCCGCGCGGATCGCGCTCGGGCACACGGCCGACGACCAGGCGGAGACGCTGGTCATGCGGCTGCTCGAGGGCACCGGCGTGCGCGGGCTCGCCGGCATCCCGACCGTGCGCGGCCGGCTGATCCGCCCGCTGCTCGAGAGCCGTCACCGGGACGCCGTGGCGGCGCTGCGGGCGGCGGGGATGGAGTGGCTCGAGGATCCGTCGAACCGCGACCCCCGCTTTTTTCGCAATCGCGTGCGCCACGGGCTGCTGCCGCGCCTCGCCGAGGAGACCGGCGGCGATCTCGTCGCGCGCCTGGGACGGCTGGCGCGCCGCGCGCGCGAAGCGGTCGACGCGCTCGACCACGTCGCGGCCGTCGAGCTCTCCCGGCTCGCTCGCGAAGAGGACGGCGCGCTGGTGCTCTCGCGCTCGGCCCTCGCGGCGCTGCCACGGCCGGTGGCCGCCGAAATCTTGCGAGCCGCCGCCGCGAGCCTCGGCAGCCGCGCGCCGCTGCGCGCCTGGGGCCATCGCGGCCTGCGGCGCGTGCTCGCCGACGCTCCGCCGCGGCGCCCCTTCCGGCTGGGCGGCGTGCTCGTCGAGGTCAGCGGCGACCGGGTGCGCGTCGGCGGGACGCGTGCGCCGGCGCTGGCGGAGCGCGAGCTCGCGGTGCCCGGGCGCGTCGAGTTGCCGGAGATCGGCCGCGCGCTCGAAGCCGTGGTCGTTCCCGCGACCGACTACGCGCTGCCGCGTGAGCGCGATCGCGTGGCCTTCGACGCCGCCGGGCTGCCGCCGCGGCTCGTCGTGCGCGCGCGCCGCCGCGGCGATCGCTTCCGGCCCTTCGGCGGCGGCGATCGCCGGCTCAAATCGTTCCTCATCGACGCGAAGGTGCCGCGCTGGGACCGCGACCGGCTGCCGCTGGTCGACGCGGGGCGCGACATCCTCTGGGTGGCCGGCGTGCGCCGCGGCGCCGCGGCTCCGGTCACGGCGCGCACCGGTCGCGTGGTCGAGCTGAGGCTGGTTCCGCTGGCACGACGTCGCCCCGCGGCGGTAGAATGCGCGTCTCCATGAAGGTGATGGCCGCCCTCGTCGTCGGGCTCGCGCTGGTGCCCTCGCTGCCCGCGCAGGCGCAGGCGCCGTCGCCGCCGCGCCCTTCGCGTCCCGCCCCCGCCAAGCCCGACGCGCCGGCGCCGGTGAAGCCGGATGCGCGCGCGGTGCTCCGCGCGCTCGAGGACGCCTTCAGCGCCGTCGCCGACCGCGTGACGCCGGCCGTGGTGAACGTCAGCACGGTGGCGGCGCAGAAGGGCTCGAGCAACGGCGAGGACGAGCGCTACCGCGAGTTCTTCGGCGACGACCTCTACGACCGCTACTTCCGCCGCCGGCCGCGCGAGGACGGGCGCGCCAGCGGCTCGGGCGTCATCGTGGATCCAAAGGGATACATCTTGACGAACAACCACGTCATCGAGAACGCTCGCGAGATCACCGTGCGACTGTCCGACTCGCGGAAGTTTCCGGCGAAGCTGGTGGGCCGCGATCCGAAGACGGATCTGGCGGTGCTGAAGGTGGACGCGCCGGCGCCGCTGCCGGCGGCGGAGCTGGCGGACTCCGATCGGCTGCGCGTGGGCCAGTGGGCGATCGCCATCGGCAACCCGTTCGGGCTCGACCGTACCGTCACCGTCGGCATCATCTCCGCCACCGCGCGCAACCGGGTGGGCGTGGCGACGTACGAGAACTTCATCCAGACCGACGCCTCGATCAATCCGGGCAACTCGGGCGGGCCGCTGCTGAACCTCGACGGCAAGGTCATCGGCATCAACACGGCCATCGTGGCGGCCGGGCAGGGGATCGGCTTCTCGATCCCGATCAACGAGGCCAAGGCCGTGATGGCGCAGCTCATCGCGAAGGGCCGCGTCGTGCGCGGCTGGCTCGGCGTCGTCATCCAGGACGTGACCGACGAGCTGGCGTCGAGCTTCGGCGTGAAGGAGCGGGAGGGCGTGCTGGTCGCCGACGTGATGAAGGGCGGGCCCGCCGAGACGGCGGGGCTGCGCGCGGGCGACGTGGTGGTCGAGCTCGACGGCACGCGCATCCGCGAGGTGCCCGATCTGCAGCGCCGTATCGCCGGCGTCGCCCCCGGTCAGAAGGTGCGCCTCGTCGTCGTGCGCGACGGCGCGCGCCAGCCGGTCACGGTCGCCATCGGCGAGATGCCCTCCGAGGAGCCGACGCTGCTCGCGCAGGCGGGCGCGGAGGGCTTCGGGCTGCAGATCGAGCCGCTCGCGCCGGGCGCGGCCGAACGGCTCAACCTGCCCGTGTCGCAGGGCGTGCTCGTCGTCGACGTCGCGGCCGGCGGGCCGGCCGACCGCGCCGGCTTGCGGCGCGGCGACATCATCCTCGAGGTCGCACGCCAGCCGGTGGCCGACGCGCAGAGCTTCGGCCAGGCGCTGGCCGCGGTCGCGCCGGGCGAGGCCGCGCTGCTCTACGTCCATCGTCCCGGAGGCGGCGGCCGCAACCAGTACGTGGTCCTCGAGCGGGGCGTGCAGCAGCCATGAGCCACGGCCTGCTCGGCGACCCGCCGCTCACGACGCGGCGGCGCGGCACGGTGCTCGTGGTGGACGACGAGGAGGGCGTGCGCGCCTCGATCCGCGCCATCCTCGAGGAGACGTGCGAGGTGCTCGAGGCCGAGCACGGAGCGGCCGCGCTCGAGATCCTCGCGCAGCGCGAGGTCGATCTCGTAATGCTCGACCAGCGCATGCCGGGCGAGGCGGGCGTGGACATCCTGCCGCGCGTCAAGGCCCTCGACCCGTCGGTGGTGGTGGTGATCGCCACCGCGGTGCGCGACGTGCGCACGGCGGTCGAGGCGCTCAAGCGCGGCGCGTACGACTACCTCATCAAGCCGTTCGACGTCGACGACATCATCGGCCTCGCCGACCGCGTGCTGGAAAAGCGCGACCTCGAGCGCGAGGTCGTCTCGCTGCGCTCGGCCCTCGCCGGTGGCGACGTCGAAGCCTCGGTCGGCTTCGAGGGGCTGGTGGGACGCCACCCGGAGATGGCGCGCCTCTACCAGCTGATCACGCAGATCGCGCCGACGCCGACCACGGTGTTGATCACCGGCGAGAGCGGTACGGGCAAGGAGCTGGTGGCGCGCGCGATCCACCGCCGGAGCGACCGGCAGAGCGCGCCGTTCGTCGCCGTCAACGTCGCGGCCATCCCGGAGACGCTCATCGAGTCCGAGCTGTTCGGCCACGAGCGCGGTGCCTTCACCGGCGCCCACGCCCGGCGGCTCGGCCGTTTCGAGCTGGCGCACGGCGGCACCGTCTTCCTCGACGAGATCGGCTCGCTCCGCCTGGATCTGCAGTCCAAGCTCCTGCGCGTGCTCCAGGAACGGGAGATCGAGCGCGTGGGCGGCCAGCGGCCGGTCCCGGTGGACGTCCGCGTGCTGGCGGCCACCAACGCGAACCTGCGAGCCGCCGTGCGCGAGCGGGCCTTCCGCGAGGATCTCTTTTACCGGCTCAACGTCGTCCCCCTCCACCTGCCGCCGCTGCGCGAGCGCCGCGAGGACATCCCGCACCTCGTCGAGCACTTCATCCGCAAGGCCGCGCGCGAGTGCCGTCGCGACGTGCGCGGCGTGTCGGTGGGGGCGCTGGAGGTGCTCGCGCGGTACGACTGGCCGGGCAACGTGCGCGAGCTGGAGAACGTCATCCACCGCGCGGTCGTCCTGGCGGCGGGCCCGGTCCTGCACCTGCAAGACGTTCCCCTCGACGTGGCGATGCCGGAGACGGGCGCGCGGCTCACGGAGGACGACGGGCTGCCGCTGCGCGAGGCGTGCGACCGGTTCGAGCGGCAGTACGTGTTGCGCGTGCTCGAGCGCGTGCAGTGGAACGTGAGCCGCGCGGCGCGTCTGCTCGGCGTGCACCGCAACACGGTGCTCGCCAAGCTTTCCACCTGGGGCGTGCAGCGGCCGGGCGGCGGCGAGGGCCGAAGCGCCTCGCTCTAGTCCCGCCCCGGCACGCTGGGCGTCGTGATCGGCGGCGCCGCCTCGTCGATCTTCTCGGGCCTGTCCGGCTTGTTGGCCTTGTCGGCTTTGCCGGCGGGTCGAGGATCGCGACCGCTTGTTCGACCTGATCCCTGGCGAGCCAGTCGGATCCGCCCCTGCTCTGCGCCTTGACCGGCAGCTGGAAGTCGGCGGACGCCGCCCTGCCCACGCGCTTCAGTCCGGGTGGCGGAGGGTGTGGAAGACCAGCCAGAGCCTGAGGCCTTCGCGCGTCGCGCGCCAGACCGAGCCGGGGGCGGCCTCGATGTGACCGACCGCGTGCAGGAGCACGAGGCGCGTGCCCGCCGGCCGCGCCGCGGCCAGGCGCAGGCTCTCGGTGTAGGGAACCGCGCGGTCCGCATAGCCGTGCACGAGGATCACGCGGGCGCGCACCTCGGGCATCGCGCGCGCCGGGGAGAGCCGCTCGAGCAGCGCGCGCACGCCCGGCGGCAGGGCCGCCAGCGCGCGCTCGACCCGTGCGGCGTCGCCGGCGGCCAGCGCCGCGCGCGTGGGCTCGTCGACCAGGTCGGCGTTGGCGTCCACGAAGGCGCGCACGAGCGCGGGGTCGTGGGGCGCCCGGCCCGACACGCCGCCGAACTCGAACGCTCCGGTGAGCCAGAAGCGCAGCGTCGCCGCCGCCGACGCGTGCGGCCCGAGCGCGAGCAGCACGCCGACGCGGTCGCGCACGCGCGGATCGGCGGCGGCCGCGAAGGCCGGGGCGGCGCCGATGCTCACGCTCACCATCGCCCACGGGCCCGGCCGGGTCGCGAGCGCGGCCACCACGGGCGCCGCGTCGTCGGGGCGCAGACGTCCACGCGTGAGACCGGGCAGCGTCGGCACCGTCACGTCGAAGCCCGTGCGCGCGAGCAGCGCCGCCGCGCGCGCCAGACGCGGATCGTCCTTGCCCATGGGCGCGTAGCCGTGCACGAGCACCAGGGGCGGGGCGACGCCGAGGGAGGCGCCGGTCCAGCGATCCGCCGACGGCCCGAGCGACTCACGCACGGGGGCGGGCGTGAGCGCGTCGAGCGCGGGCAGCGCGCCGTCGCTCAGGAACTCGACGAGGAACGCGGCGGAGAGGACGAGCGAGACGGCGTCGCGGGTGACCGGAGCGGCGAGGACGAGGGCGAGGGCGAGAGCGGCGAGACGGCGGGCTACTTCCGGTTGACGCACTTCACGAGGCGCCACCCGTTGAACATGTTGACCTGATGCACCAGCTCCGGCGTGAGGCCGACCAGCTCGAGCAGCGGCTTGAGCGCGAGGTTGGACTTCCAGCCCAGCCGCGTGCAGACAGGAGCGACGAGGTCCTCGAGCCAACCCGTCACCCGGCGCTCGCTGCGGAAGTGGTTCAGGATCACGAGGGTGCCGCCCGGCTTCACCACGCGCCGCATCTCACGCAGCACCGCCACCGGATCGGGCACCGCGGAGATCGTGTAGGTCGCGACCGCTTTGTCGAACTCGTTGTCGCCGAAGTCCATGGACGTGGCATCCATGACCTTGAGGGTGACGTTCGGCATGGCGAGGTTCTGCACGCGCTCGACGGCCTTGTCGAGCATTTCACCGGAGAGGTCGATGCCGGTCAGCCGGCACGCCGCGGGATAGAGGGGCAGGTTGAGCCCGGTGCCGATGCCGACCTCGAGCACGGTGTCGCCCGGCGCGAGGGCGCACTGCTTGATGGCGGCGGATCGCCCCGGAGCGAAGATCCAGTCGAAGATGAAGTCGTACACCGGCGCGTACAGCTCGTAGGCGCGCTCGACCTGCCTCTTCTCCAACGCTACGTCCACGCGAGCCCCCTCAGCGTTCTTCATTCGAGGCGCGGTCGTGAAGTTGAGGGCGTATGCCCCGGGTCGCGGCGTATTCTAACCGCTCGGCCCGTCATTGCCAAGGGGAGCATGGTGTGGCAAGCCGCGGGCCGCCCGCCTACGTCCGTAGCGCTCTCGTAAATCGTGCCACGATCGTCCGGGCCAGCGCCTCCGGCGAGGCGTCGCCCTCGCGGGCGCGCCAGTCGCGCAGGCGGATCACGGCCTTGGCCATCGCCCGATGGCCGCCGGCGGAGCCGAGGTCCCCGAACGCGTGGCGCACCACGTCGCCGGCCGCCCGCACCCAGCCGACGTTGCGCACGGAGACGTGCAGCTCGCCGTGCACGGTGCCGGACACGACCGACCATTCCGCGCCCTCCACCTGCAGGAAGAAGTCCGCGAACTGCGCGACGAGCTCGGGATAGGCGACGGCGCCCAGGTGGGAGAAGACGACGCCGTGCACCACGTGGCGGCCGGCGATCCCCCGCGCCAGCACGTCGAGGGCCTCGTTCGGCAGATCGGGCCGCTCGATGCGCCGCAGCGCGCTGTGGTTCGCCAGCCCGTGCACGAAGGCGAAGGCCTCGAGGTCCGCGCGCGTGGCCCCGCGCTCGAGGTGCTGGGTGTCCGCCTTGATCCCGTAGAGGAGCGCGGTGGCCAGGCGCTGGGAGACGCGCGCGTCGATCGCGCGCAGGTATTCGGTGAGGATGGTGGCGGTGGCCCCGTAGCCCGGGCGCAGATCCTTCAAGATGGCCCGCACCGGCGCTTCCTCGGGGTGGTGGTCGATCACGAGGTCCACGCGCTCGAACGTCTCCTCGAAGAACGAGGGCTGGGCGTCGACCATCGCGAGCGCGTCGTACTCCTCGAGCGCGCGCGGCTTGATCTGCTCGACGTCGATCTCGAGGATGCGCGTCATGGCGCGGTTCTCGGGACGCGTGATGGTGCCGAAGGTCGCGATCGGCGCCGCCGTCTTGTTGCGGCCCAGCACGGCGCGCAGCGCGAGGGCGGAGGCGATGGCATCGGGGTCGGGATCGTCCTGCATCATGATCAGCACGCGCTCGGCGGAGGCGAAGTGGGCGCGGACGCGCTCCACGCGCGCACGGGTCAGCGCGCGCTCGAGCGCGGGCTCGAGGAAGCGCTCGGTGACGGCGTCCATCGCGAGCCCGATCACGCCCTCGGGCTCGCCGCCCGGCACGCGGTCTTCAGCGAGCGCCACGATCGGCGCGTCGGGGGCGACGCGGCGGATGGCGGCCACGATGCGCGCCTGGCGGGCGCGCTCGACGGCGAGGAGCACCGGCTCGTGGCCCGTGCGGAAGGCGCGACGGTAGAGGCCCTCGCGCTCGAGGTCCCCGGTGAGGGCTTCGCCGCCCCGCTGCACGATCCGCGTGCGCGCGCGGGCGCTCTCGACGAGGTAGAGCGGGTCGAGACGCGGCTCACCGGAGTCGGCGACCAGGCGCCAGAGGAAGTCGTCGGGGCAGGCCAGGATGCAGCGCATGATCCACCGCAAAGTATGAGCCTCTGCGGGGGGCGAACAAGCGGTTTATGGAGATGGGGGGCCCCGAAATGGCCCCCATACCCGCCCTCTATCGCCTAGAAGCCTGTCGGATTATCGAGGGGTGCCACGGCTTCGCCGGGGCGCCCCGAGCGCTGTGGGGGGTATGGGGGGCCCTTCGTGGCCCCCCATGTCACTAGGCGGCCTTGTCGCGGACCTCGCGGACCTGGAACCGGTGGCGATCGCCGTTCGTCCCCGCCAGCAGGGTCGGCCGGCGGCCGAACCGCCCGAAGTACCAGGCCTCGTAACACTCGCGGTGATAGGTCCCGGTGATGGCGACCACCTGCGGCGCATACCGGGCGACGAGCATCTGGCACAGAGGCGACCGTTGCATTTTCACGCGATTGCGGGGCGGGACGGGGGTGGGCGAGCCGCCCCTGTGACGACAGGGGGTAACCTTTGATACAACGCAGCGCCCCGGGGGCCGCTCAGGCGACGCGGCGGTCGGTCACGCGTGGGATCCGCGCCAGCTCGTCGAGCAGCAGCCCCGCCCAGCCGTAGATGTTGTGCTCGCGGACCTGCCTCCGCATATGGCTCATCCGGTCGCGGCGCTCCTCCACCGGGAGCCCGACCGCGCGGTGGATGGTCGAGGCCACGTCCTCCACGTCGTAGGGGTTGACCAGCAGCGCGTCGGGCAGCTCGTGCGAGGCGCCCGCGAACCGGCTCAGGATGAGGACGCCGTCGTCGTCGTCGCGGGCGGCCACGAACTCCTTGGCGACCAGGTTCATGCCGTCGTGGAGCGAGGTCACCATGCAGAAGTCGGCGAGGCGGTAGAAGCCGTAGATCTCGCGGCGGTCGTGATGGCGCTCGCGGTAGACGATCGGCTGCCAGCCGCGCTCGCCGAGGTCGGCGTTGAGCGCGCGCACCATCTCCCGCGTCTCCTCCTGCACGGCCTGGTAGCGCGCGATGCGGCTGCGGCTCGGCGAGGCGATCTGGATGAAGGTGAGACGCCGGCGGTACTCGGGCCAGCGCTCGAAGAACCGCCGCAGCGCGCGGATCCGTTCCGGCAGGCCCTTCGTGTAATCCACACGCTCGACGCCGACGCCGATGAACTCGCCGGTGACACCGAACGCCGCCAGCGCGGCCGCGCGGTCGGCCGGCCGCGCCGCGGCGCCGAGGTCGGGCGCGACGCTGATCGGAAACGGCCGCACGTGGGTCGTGTGCTGGCCGCGGACGACCGTGAAGCGGTCCCATTCGATCCGCCCCTCGATGGCGCGCTCGACGGTCTCGAGGAAGTTGTTGCAGTAGAACTGCGTGTGGAAGCCGACGAGGTCGGCGCCCAGCATCCCGAGCAGGATGTCCGACTGCCAGGGGCAGATGCCGACGGCCTCGAAGTTCGGCCACGGAATGTGCCAGAAGAGCGCCACGCGCGCGTCGGGGCGCGCCTCCTTCACGAGACGGGGCAGCAGCGCGAAGTGGTAGTCCTGCACGAGCACGATCGGCGCCTCGACCGCCTCCATCTCCTGGAGCAGCGCCTTCGCGAAGCGCTCGTTCACCGCGCGATAGTGCCCCCAGTCGGCGGCGCGGAAGCGCGGGCGCTCGTGGACGATGTGGCAGAGCGGCCACAAGCCCTCGTTGGCGAAGCCGTAGTAGTAGCCGGCCTCCTCCTCGTCGCTCAGCCACACGCGCCGCAGCGTGTACGCCGGATCCGCCGAGGGCAGGCCGATGCGCTCGCCGACCTCGCGGTCGGCGTTGCCGCTGCCGTGGGCGACCCACACGCCGCCGCAGGCCTGCATGATGGGCCCGAGCGCGGTGACGAGCCCGCTCGCCGGCTCCTGCTCGCGCACGACGCGGCCGTCGCGCACGTGGCTCACCGGCTCGCGGTTGGACACGACGAAGACCGGGCGGCGGCCGAAGCGCATCTCGACGAACTGCTTGAGACGCTCCTCCGTCCACACGCTCTCGCCGGCCAGCCGCAGCCGCGCCTCCTGCTCGGCGGCGCTGCGCGCGCGCGCGAGCGTGCGCGCCAGTCCCGTCACCTCGCTGGCCAGCGAGCCGAAGAGGCTCTCGTCGGCGTCGGGCGGCGGGGCCACCGGGCGGCCCGCCTTCATCTGCTTGGTCCACTCCGCGATGCGCGCGATCGGACGCGTCACCGACCAGCGCACGAGGGCCCAGGTGATGCCGGTGACCAGCAGCATCAGCACGCCCATCCGGACGGCCGTCCGCCGCCAGAGGTCCCACTCGCCGGAGTCGAGATACTGGGCGTCGAGGAGGACGGCGGCGGCGCCGGCCGCGCGCTCGTCCTGCTGCACCGGGACGACGTGGACCCAGGTGAGCCGGCCCGCGACGTTCTGGAAGCCGGCCACGGGCTCGTTGCTGCGGATCGCGTCGCTGACGAGCGGGGACAGCGGACCCAGGAACGGCCGCACGTCGGCGGTCGCGGCGAGCACGCCGCCGAATGTGTCGTAGATGGCGAGGCCGCGCTCGGGCGTGCCGAAGCGCGTGAGCACGCGCTCGTAGCCGGTGCGCGCGCCGCGCGTCACCAGCCGCTCGGAGGCCTCCGCGACGGCGGCGCCGACCAGCGTGGCGCGGCGCTTGAGGCTCTCGATCTGGCGCTCGCGCTCCTCGCGCACCTCGAGGTAGGCGAAGCCCGCCGAGACGACCAGCGTGACCAGCCAGATCCCGCCGAGCAGGCGGACGAGGAATCGCATGCCCCTACGCTCCGAACTTCATCAGCCTCTGGGCGTTGGCCATGACGAGCGGCATGAGGTGATGCGCGGGGATCGTGCCGAGGCTGCCCGTCGCGCACGCCCGCTCGGTGAATGCGGTGACGGAATCGGCGCCGCAGTAGCGGCTCCACAGGAGCGCCGGGACCGGCTGCCAGCCGTGGCCCGCGAGCACCGAGGGCGTGGCGTGGTCGCCCGACACGACGAGGACATCGGGACGGAGCGCGCGGACCTTCGGGACGTGCGCGTCGAAGCGCTCGAGGGCCGCCACCTTGCCGTCGAAGTCGCCGTCCTCTCCGGCCTTGTCGGTGTCCTTGTAGTGTACGAAGAAGAAGTCGTAGGCCTCCCAGTGCTCGCCGAGCGTCGCGATCTCGCTCTCGAACGTGCCGCCGGTCTTGAGCACGTCCATGCCGACGAGCTTGGCGAGGCCGCGGTACATCGGGTAGGCGGCGATGGCCGCCGCGCGCATGCCGTAGACCTCGGGGAAGCGCGGCAGCTCCGGCAGCTGGTCGAAGCCACGCAGGAGCACCATGTTCGCGGGCGCCGCGTCGTGCAGCAGGCGGCCGGCCTCGGTCACGAAGCGGTTGACGAGGTCCGCCGTGGCGCCCGCGGCGGGCTCGAGCGCGCGCACCGGCAGCGGCGGCTTGCCCAGCACCTGGGGATCCGTCTCCGAGAGGCGTCCGCTGAGCCGTGGCCCGCGCAGCACGAGCACGAAGCGATGCTCCTTGACGGGCTCGACGAAGACCTCGACGCCCGGCAGGCGGATCGCGCGCAGCCGCTCGGTGAGTCGCACGCAGACCTCGGTGCCGATGCGGCCCGCGCGCCGGTCGGTGATGCGGCCCTGCGCGTCGACGGTGCAGAAGTTGCCGCGCGCGGCGACGTCGCCCGCGCGCAGGTCGAACTCGATGCCGAGCGACTCCAGCACGCCGCGGCCGACCTGGAAGCGCACCGGATCGTAGCCGAAGAGGCCGAGGTGCCCCGGCCCGCTGCCCGGCGTGATGCCGGGCGCGACGTGGCGGAGCAGGCCACAGGCCGCCTCCGAGGCGAGAGCGGCCAGGTTGGGCATGCCGGCCGTCTCGAGCTCCGAGCGCCCCGTTTCGGGGCGCGGGAGGCCGCCGAGCCCGTCGAGCGAGAGAAGGACGATCTTCGTGGTGTTCGACACCACGAGCGGGCGAATGAGATCCAGCATGGCTTCAGTGTACCGGAGGCCGCTACGCTTCCTTGACGGGGTTGTCCATCGAGCCCAGCTTGTCGATCTCCACGCGGCACACGTCGCCGGGCTGCAGGAACACCGGGGTCGGCTTCATCGCGAACCCCACGCCCGGCGGCGTCCCGGTGGCGATCAGATCGCCGGGCGACAGCGTCATGAGCCCCGAGAGGTAGGAGACGAGGTAGCGCACGTCGAAGATGAACGTCTTGGTGTTGCCGTTCTGCATCTGCTTGCCGTTCACGAACGTCTTCAGCGCGAGCGTGTGGGGGTCGGCGATCTCCTGACGGTCGGCGATGTACGGGCCCACGGGGGCGGCCGTCTCGAAGATCTTGCCGGCCATCCACTGGCTGGTGATGAACTGGAAGTCGCGCGCGCTCGCGTCGTTGACGATCGTGTACCCCCACACGTAATCGAGCGCCGACTCCTTCGACACGAAGCGCGCCGTGCGGCCGATCACCACGCCCAGCTCGACCTCCCAGTCGAGCTGCTTGCTGCCGCGCGGGCGCAGGATCGGATCGCCCGGCCCGACGATGGAGGGGCTCCACTTGCCGAAGATGGGCGGCTCCTTCGGGATGGGGTTGCCCGTCTCCTCGGCGTGGTCGCGGTAGTTCAGGCCGATGCAGATGAACTTGCCGGGATCGGTGATGGGCGCGTGCAGCCGCGCGGAGGCCGCCGGGACGGTCACCCATTCCTTGATCGAGGCGACGGCCTCCGCGCTGGCCGCGCCGCCTTCGAGGAACTCGCGCGCGGACGGCGGCACCAGCGCGGCGGCGATCTCCTGCGCGCGGACGACGCCGCGGGCGGCCAGGGTGGCGGCGACGCTGGCGGCGAGATCGGCGATGCGATCGCCCTGCAGCGCGCCGAGGCGCGGGGATTGCCCATTGGCGGAGAACCGGACGAGCTTCATGGGTGGCTGCCTCCCGACGAAAATGTACCGGGATTATAGCCCTTTCGGGCAAGGAGCCCGCCCGCGCAAAATTCCCTGCGCGCCCGGGACGGTCGGCGGGAGAATAGGATTCCCCGGCACTCGAGGGGTGGTGGAACCACACAGGGAGGTCGGTGTATGCGGAGGACTTCGGTGCTGAGGTTCCTGACGTTGGTGGTGGTGGCGTCGTTCGCGCTGGCGGGCCCGCTGGCGCCGCTGGCCCACGCGCAGCAGCCGGCACAGCCGGCGCAGCCCGCACAACCCGCGCAGCCCGATCTCTTCCAGGAGACGTTGAAGGCGCAGCGCGCCTCCGACAGGGCGCAGGGCTTCTACGTCGCGGGGGCCGTCGTCGTGAACGTGTTCTTGATTCCCGGCAGAGCCATCACGTGCGCGGCCGGCGCGGCGGTCGGGGCGGCGATGCTGGTGGTGACGCTCGGCAGCGGCTACAGGGCGGCCACGGCGATCACGCGCGAAGGCTGCGGTGGCAAGTGGGTGGTGAAGGGCGACGATCTGAGGCCCGAGACACCCGCTCCTCTGGTCGTCGAACCGATGCGATAGTGCTCACGCGAGCCGGCGCGCCCTGGGCGCGCCGGCTCCTCGTTCTGCTATTCGTCCTGCTCCTCGTCCTCTTCGCCGCCGGCCTCTGGGGCACCGTGGTGCGTCCCGCCGCCTACGAAGTGCGCGGCGAGGTCGTCGCGCGCGCCGCGCCCGATCTGCTGCTGATCCGTCACCAGGCCGTGACGGCGCTCGGCATGGGCGCGATGGAGATGATGGCGGTGCGTGGCGCTCCCGCGGCGCTGGACGCCGCGCGACTCTCGCCCGGCGACCGCGTGCGCCTCGCCGTGCGCCCCGCCGGCGACGAGATCACGCTCGTGTGGGTGGAGCGAGAGCGGTAACCGTCGGCGTCCGCGTCGGCGTCGGCCCGGCGGCGCGCGGCGCGGCCCCGTTCGACCACGCAAATCGACACTGCGAAGCGCCTGTCAGCGAGCACCGATTCACAGCCGGATCCGACGCTGTGCCCGAAACACGGGTCTCACGGGGCCGCGCCGCGCGCCACCGGGCCGGCCCCGTTCGACCACGCACATCGACACTGCGGTGCGCCTGTCAGCGAGCACCGATTCACCGCCGGGTCCGACGTTTCGCAAAGCCTCGTGCGCTCCCCGCGCACGGTTACGGCTGCGCGGCCGTTCGTTTCGACGTGAGCGTTCGCACGTAACCCACCAGCGATTCGATGTCGGCGTCCGAGAGCTGCGCGCCGAAGGCGGGCATGCCGGGCCGGCCGATGGACGCTCCGCCGTGCTTGATGAGGTCGAACAGGTACCGATCGGATTCCACCGCGACGCGACGGTCGGTGAGGTCCCCCGGCCGCAGCAGAAAGAGCGCTGCCCGCCAGGAGCCCCGGCCGTCCGTCCCGTGGCACTCGGCGCAGTAGGCGTAGTAGAGTCGTTCAGCGCGAGAGGCGCCGGCCGGTGGGCGCGCATCCGTGAGGAGCCACCCCAGGCCGCCCGCGAGGATGCCGATCGCCGCAACAGCCGCGACGAGGATCACGACGCCGCGACGCATGGCGACATTCTACGAGGAACGACGGGAAATACCCCTTGACAAGAGGGGCCGCAAACGGATAAAGAGATTAACCTTTTCGGACCTTCGCGAAGGAGGCTCTCCCGATGAGTGACGGACACCCTGTAGAGACCGACCCGACCACCGTCAGCCGCCGCGGCTTCCTGAAAGTGACCGGTGCCGGCGTCGCGGGAGGCACCCTCGCGGCGATGCTGGACGCCCGCCAGGCGCCTGCCCAGATCCGTGGAACGACGCTCAGAATTCTCCAGTGGAGCCACTTCATTCCCGCGTACGACAACTGGTTCGACACCGTCTTCGTCAAGGAGTGGGGTGACAAGAACGGCGTCAAGGTGCGCGTGGACCACATCCCGCACCTCGAGCTGCCGGCCCGGATGGCCGCCGAGTTCGCGGCGGGGGCGGGCCACGACATCATGATGAACGGCTCGTCGATCCTCACCCGGCTCTACTACAAGAGCCTGGCCGACATCAGCGACATCTACGACGCCGCCGGCAAGAAGCACGGCGGCTGGATCCCGACCGCCGGCCCACTGGTGCAGGTGGAAGGTCGCACCTACGGCATGCCGATGTTCTACATCCTGCTGCCGATGCTCTGGCGGAAGGATCTCTTCGAGGCCAACAACCTCAAGGCTCCCGACACCTGGGAGCTGGCGCGCGTGGCCGCCCGCACGCTCAAGCCCAAGGGCCACCCGACGGGCATCCAGTTCTCGCAGTGCGCCGACGCCAACCTGAACTGGCGCTCGCTGCTGTTCAGCTTTGGCGGCGCCGAGTCCGACGTCTCGGGCGAGAACATCCTGATCGACTCAAAGGAGACGCGCGAGGCGCTCCGGTTCGCCAAGGCGCTCTTCGACGAGGGCATGACCCCCGAGGTCTTCTCGTGGGACGACGCCTCCGACAACCGGTATCTCGCCTCGGGCGTGGCGTGCTGGATCCACGACGCGATCTCCGCATACCGAACGACGGAGGACACGAACCCCGACGTGTTCAAGAACACCCACATCGCCATGGAGCCCGCGGGCCCGGGCGGCAAGCGCGTGAGCACGTCGGCCGCCAACGTCTACATGATCTGGAAGTTCTCGAAGAACCAGCAGGCGGCCAAGGAATTTCTCACGCACTTCGTGGACGCCGGCCCCGATGGCATGGTGCAGAGCCGCGGCTACAACATGCCGTACCTGCTCGGCCAGGCCAAGAAGCCGATGCCGATCATCGGCGCCGATCCCAAGATGCAGATCCTTCAGGACTTCCCGAAGATCGTGGCGTTCTACGGCTATCCCGGGCCGTTCACGACGCCGATCCAGGAGGTCGTCAACCTGTTCGTCCTGCCCGACATGTTCACGCGCGTGGCCCGCGGCCAGGCCATCGAAGACGTGGTGAAGTGGGGCATGGGCGAATACCGCCGGATCTTCGCCAAGCACAAGCGCGCATGACGGGAAGTTCGCTCCACGGCGGCCCGGACCCGATGGCCCGGGCCGCCGTTGTCTCTGTGCCCGCGCGGGCCGCCGAGCGCCCCTGGCTGACCCACGGCGCACGCCGGCTGATGTTCGGCTACACACTGCTGGCGCCGGCCGCCCTCTACGTGCTCCTCCTGGTCGGCGCGCCCTTCCTCTTCTCGCTCTACCTCGCCGTCAGCGACGCCAACGTCGGCGAGCCCATCGCGCACTTCGTCGGGCTCGAGAACTTCAAGGCTGCCTTGGAGATGGACGTCTTCTGGATCTCCCTCCGGAACAGCGTCGTGTTCCTGGTGGTGGCGGCCGTCCTCAAGAGCCTGCTCGGCACCTCGCTGGCGTTCCTGCTGCTCCAGGACTTCAAGGGCAAGAAGCTGATCCGCGGCCTCGTCGTCATCCCGTTCACGCTGCCCATCGCCATCAGCGTGCTGTCCTGGAAATGGATGTACGACTCCCAGTTCAGCGTCATCAACTGGGTATTGAGCCGCATGGGCCTGATCGGGCAGTTCGGGACGGAGGGCTGGCCGATCTGGCTCGGCGATCCGAAGCTGGCGCTGGTCGCGTGCATCCTCGTGAACGTGTGGCGGACATTCCCGTTCTCCGCGATCGTCCTGCTGGCGGGGTTCACGTCGGTGCCTGTCGAGGTGATCGACGCCGCCAAGGTGGATGGCTGCTCGTTCTTCCAGCGGTTCCGCCACGTGGTCGTGCCGATGATCTTTCCGATCCTCATGATCGGATTCCTCTTCGACACGGTCTTCACGCTGTCGGACCTGAGCGTCGTGTACCTCCTGACGCAAGGCGGCCCGGCCAACGCGACCAAGATCCTGCCCGTGCTCGCGTACCAGATCGGGATCCAGGCCGGCAGCCTCGGCCGCGGCGCGGCCATCGCGCTGTTCCTCGTGCCCCTGCTGATCCCGGCCCTCATCCTGGTGCTGCGCAACCTGAAACGGCGGGAGTACTAGACCGATGGCGCGAGCGATGGCGCCTCCGATGACGCAGCGGCGAAAGTCGATCAGGCGACACCTGCTGATCTACGCGGCGATCACACCGTACGTCGTGATCGCGGTGTTTCCGATCTACTGGATGGCGATCACCGCGTTCAAACAGGATCCCGACCTCTACCGGATGGAGCACTTCCCGTTCTGGTTCAACCTGGCGCCGACGCTCCGGAACTTCAAGATCCTCTTCTACCAGACGCACTACGGCGACTGGATCTGGAACACGTTCACGATCTCGGCCTGGGTGGCCCTGATCACGCTGGTGACCGCGGTGCCGGCGGGCTACGCGCTCGCGCGCCTCAAGCTGCCCGGCGCCGAGAACACCGGCATCGCGATCTTCCTGACCTACCTCGTGCCGCCCATCATCCTGTTTCTGCCGCTGTCGCGCATCGTCGCCGAGCTGGGCCTTCAAGACTCGTGGTGGGCGCTCGTCGTCGTCTATCCGACGTTCACGATCCCGTTCTGCACGTGGCTGCTGATGGGGTTCTTCAAGACGGTGCCGATGGAGATCGAGGAGGCCGCGCGCGTGGACGGGTGCGGTCAGGCGGGCGCGTTCCTGCGCGTCATCCTGCCGATCAGCCTGCCCGGCGTCCTGACCAGCGTGATCTTCGCCTTCACGCTCTCGATGCAGGACTTCCTCTACGGGCTGGCGTTCGTGTCGCCGGGCGACCAGAAGCCGGTGCCGGTGGGCGTGCCGACCGAGCTGATCCGTGGCGATATCTACTACTGGGGCTCGCTCATGGGGGCGGCGCTGCTCGTCGGTCTCCCGGTGGCGATCCTCTACAACTTCTTCCTCGACCGCTTCATCCAGGGCATCACTGGCGGCATAGGGAAGTGAGCGCCGCGCGAGTTCGAGCGCCGGCTCTGCCGGCACAACCGATTCCTGGGGGGAGGCAGGGCGAGCGCGAGCCGTAGGCTCGCGCCGCCCGTCGGAAGGGGGGCAAAGCCCCCCTCCGAGGATTTATTCGGCGTCCGGGCGGACGATGGGATCGGGTCGGCCGGGGTAGCCGACGTGGAGGATGAGGTACTTCACGGGCTTGTCGGTCCGGTTGAAGGCGTTGTGCCACCAGCCGCCGTTGTCCATGTAGGACTGGCCGGCCGCGTGATACTGCGCGCCCGCGATGCCGACCGGCCCCGTCTCGTACTCGGTGGTGAGGATACCCTCGATGACGTAGACGAAGGTGGGCACGCGGAACTGCAGCCGCCCCGTGTGGCCACCCGGCTCCAGCTCGATCGTCTGGCCGGTGAGCAGGATCGGCGCGTTGACGGTGGCGCTGAAGCCTCCGAGCGAGGTGACGAGGTTTCGCGCCTTGACGCCCTTCGCCGCCTTCGTGTCCGCCGTCGGCTGCTGGGCGTCCGCGGGCGCGAGGAGGGCGAGGACGAGCGCCACCACGAGACCGAGCGAGAGCCTGATGACCATGGGTCCACCCCCTGAGCGGGTTGAGAATTCGCGAGCCAGGACGGCCAGTGCGGCGCAAACCTAGCATTCGCCGTTTTCGCATGTCAAGGTTCAGCGCGGCGCTCGCGGCGGCGCTGATCGCGGTGGCGGCCGGTCTCGCCGCGCGCCCGGGCGCGGCCTCGAGCGTCCAGACCGCGCCAGGCCTCATCGCGGAGGTGGTCGTCACCGACGTGGGCCGGCCGATCCAGCTCGCTTTCGATCGCGGTGGGCGCCTCGTCGTGCTGAGCCACGGCCGTCGCGGCGACGCGGCGGGCGAGATCCATCGCCTGGACGTGACGCAGGCGCTGCCGATCGACGCCGGGCGCGCGCCGCGCGTCGTCATCCCCTTCTCCGAGGCGCCGCGCAAGCCGACGCTCGGGAGCCTGGCGGTCGATCCGCGTACGGGCGACCTCTACCTCGGCGAGGAGAACGGCAATCGCGTCTATCACCTCGAGACTCACAGCCGGCTGACCGCGGTCGCCGTCGGGCTGCAGCACCTCGTGGGCGGCAGCAGCATCGCGCTCGACGGCGACGGCCGGCTGGTCGCCGTCGACTACGCGAGTCCCGAGACGCAAGGCCGGGCCGAGGTTCCACCGCCGCCGGGGCTCGACGTGCTCGGCACCGGCTACCAGGGGCCGCTGATCTTCCGGGTAACCCTCGGCGACGGTGCCGCGCTCCCGCGCCGCCTCGACCTCGTGCCGCCGTTCTTCCCGCGCTGGTGGATCTCGCCGCCGGGCGAGCCGCTGACGCGATTCATGGCCGTGGCGGCGAGGTCCGACGGCACGTTGCTGCTGCTCGACTCGCTCGGCCAGGTGTTCCGGTTGACGGACGCGGGGGAGCTGCTCGCCGTCACGCGCCTGCCCGCCGGCCACTATCAGCGCACGAGCCTGGCCGTCGCGCGCGACGGCACGCTCTTCGTATCGACCGGGTTCCACGTGCGGCGGCTCTTCCGGGTGTCGCCGGGCGGCGCGGTGACGACGGTCGCCTCCGAGCTGGGCGATCCGGGCGGTGTCGCCGTCGACGACGAGGGCCGCATCTACATCGCCGAAACCGCCCTCCACCGCGTGATCCGCATTTCCCCCGCGCGCGCTCAGTAACCTCCGATGATCGGTTGGGGGGCAAAGCCCCCCTCCGAGTGTGCTTATGCTCCTTCGATCATCGCCGCGGTGAGACCGCGCACGTAGCCGCGCGCGAACACCGCGCACAGCAGCACGACCGGGATGGCCATGAGGTTGATCCCGGCGACCGCGAGCAGCTCGTCGAGCGCCACCTCCATCGTCGCGAGGCCCGCGGGGATCGTCTGGTTGTGCTCGGACAGCAGGAACACGGAGGCGATCATGAAGTCGCTGGCGATCGTCCCCAGCGCGAAGATCCCGGCGGCGATGAGGACGGGCCGGCTCATCGGGAGCACGATGCGATAGAAGGCCGCCGCGCGCGAGGCGCCCTCGACCAGCGCGGATTCTTCGATCTCTCGCGGCAGGTTCTGGAAGTACGCCGACAGGATCCAGACGCAGAACGGCAGCGCCATCGTCGGATAGACGAGCAGCAGGACGACGGGGTTGTCGTCGAGGCCGAGGCGGATGATGACCTGGTAGAGCGGGACGAACAGGATCGTGTGCGGCACGACGTAGGTGGCGAAGATCGCGCGCCGCCACCAGCGGAAGCCCGGCGGCTGCAGGCGGCCGAGCGCGTAGGCGGCCGCCACGCCGGCCGCCAGCGTGATGGCGACCGAGCCACCGAAGATGACGATGGTGTTCTCGAGCCACACGAAGAACGGGTAGTCGCGGCGCAGCGCCCGGCCCACGAAGTTGCGCGGCTGGCCCTTGCGCTCGAACAGCTCCTCGAAGTTCTCGAGCGTCGGGTTGGTCACGATGAACGGGTTGCCGAAGACGTCTTCCTGGGCCGTCTTCAGCGACTGCACGAACATGAAGTAGATCGGGAACACGCAGTAGACGGTGGCCACCAGCAGCAGTCCCGCGTGGCCGGCCCGGCGCCACCACGGCCGGGGGTTCACGCGCGCGCCTCCGCGGGCGGATCGAACGCGCGGAAGAGCAGCGCCAGCACGGCGAGCAGGAACGGCACCAGCATCAGCGAGAGCGCCGAGGCGGGTCCGAACTGGCCGCCCTTGATGGCGAGCCAGTACGCCTGCGTGCCGACGACGGGGAAGACGACGCGCCCGGCCGTCAGCAGCCACACGTTGGCGAGGTCCGCGAACGCCGTGGTGAGCGACAGGAACACGGCGAGGGCAAGGAAGGGCCGCAGCAGCGGCACCGTGACCAGCCAGAACCGACGCCACGCGCTCCGGGACTCCAGCAGCGCGCACTCGAACAGCTCGGGCGGGACGGCGTTGATCCCGGCGAGCAGGAACACGCCGATGAAGGAGCTGCCGCGCCAGATGTTGAAGAGGGTCACGGAGAGGAAGGCCCAGGCGCCGCCGCCGAGGGCGCCGTCCACCGTGTACTTGAGCGTTCCCATGAACGGGCTGTACGCGGTGGGAATGGGCGGGCTGAGCGTCCAGTACCACCCGATCACGCTCACGCTGGCCGGATACGCCCACGGCAGGAAGATCGCCAGGAACACCAGCGTGCGGCCGCGGAACGGCCGCGCCAGCAGCAGCGCGAAGGCGACGCCGAGGGCGAGCTTGGCGAGCGTGGTGGCCGCCGCGAAGCCCACGGTGACGACGACGGCCCGCCAGAACTCGGCGTCGGCGAGGAGGTGGCGGTAGTTCTCGAGCCCGACGAACCGCGGGCCGTGGTCGTTGAGCGGGGAGAAGTCCGTGAAGCTGATCCAGACCTCCCAGCCCAGGGGGTAGGCGAGCATGCCGAGCAGGAGGACGGTCGCCGGCGCGAGGAGGAGGTAGGCGGTTGCCACCTCGCGCCGGCGATGTCCTCCGACGCTCAGATCGCTTTCTCGCTGGTCATGTCGAAGAAGTGCAGCCGATCCGGATTGACGGCCAAACGCACACCGTCGTGGACCTTGAGCCGCACCGTCGGCTCCACGCGCGCCACCAGGCTGTTCGGACCCGCCTTGACGTCCAGCAAGATCTCCGAGCCCAGCGGCTCGACGACGTCGACGACGGCGTCGAAGACGTACCCGGCCTGGTCGCCACCGGCGGCGATGTGCAGGTCTTCGGGGCGGATACCGAGCGTCACGCGCTGGCCCTTGTACGGTCCGAGCTGTGACGCGTTTACGGGCGGGATCGCCAGCCGAATGCCCGTGCCCTGCGCGGTCAGGCTGCTGTCGGAGCCCTGGATGCCGACGTCCACGAAATTCATCGCGGGCGAACCGATGAAGCCGGCCACGAACCGGTTGGAGGGCTTGGTGTAGAGCTCCAGCGGCTCGCCCACCTGCTGGATCCAGCCGTCCTTCATCACCACGACGCGGTCGCCGAGTGTCATGGCCTCGACCTGGTCGTGGGTCACGTAGATGGCCGTGGTCTCCAGCCGGTCGTGCAGCCGCTTGAGCTCGACGCGCATCTGCACGCGCAGCTTGGCGTCCAGGTTCGACAGCGGCTCGTCGAAGAGGAACACCTGGGGATGGCGCACGATGGCGCGCCCCACCGCAACTCTCTGCCGCTGGCCGCCCGAGAGCTGGCGCGGCTTGCGCTTGAGGAGGTCCTGGATGCCGAGGATCTCGGCGGCGTCCTGCACCCGCTTCTGGATCTCGGCCTTGGGGAACTTGCGCATCTTCAGCCCGAACGCCATGTTGTCGTACACGGTCATGTGCGGGTAGAGGGCGTAGTTCTGGAACACCATCGCGATGTCGCGGTCCTTCGGCGGCAGGTCGTTGACCACGCGGTCGCCGATGGCGATCTCGCCGGCGGTGATCTCCTCGAGCCCCGCCACCATGCGCAGGGTCGTGGACTTGCCGCAGCCGGACGGGCCCACGAGGACGATGAACTCCTTGTCGCGGATGTGGAGGTTCACGTCCTTGACGGCGTGCACCTCGTCGTACTTCTTGTTGAGGTCTTTCAGCAGCACCTGAGCCATGCGATGTCTCCCCTCAATGGATTCCCCGGAGTCGGGTGCTCCGGGCTCTTCGGGCTCACCCCTTGACGGACCCGGTGAGTCCCGTGACGTAGTACTCGACGAAGAAAGAGTAGACGAGCGCGACCGGGATGCTGCCCAGCAGCGCGCCCGCCATCAGCTGTCCCCAGAAGTAGATGTCGCCGCGGATCATCTCGGAGACGACGCCGACCGGCACCGTCTTGCGCTCCGGCGACGAGAGGAACACCAGCGCGTAGATGAACTCGTTCCACGAGAGCGTGAACGCGAAGATCCCCGCCGACAGGATGCCGGGCACCGCGATGGGAAAGATGATCCGCACCATGGCCCCGAACCGCGTGGCCCCGTCGATGCGCGCGCACTCCTCGAGCTCCTTGGGGATCGTCTTGAAGTAGCCCATGAGGAGCCACGTGCAGAAGGGGATGAGGAACGTCGGGTAGGTCAGGATCAGCGCCCACGGAGTATTGCCGAGCTGGAAGTTGCGGATGATATCGGCCAACGGAATGAACAACAGCGTCGGAGGGACGAGGTAGGTGACGAAGATCGAAGTTCCCAACGCCCCCGCCATCGGGAACTTCAGTCGTGCCAGCGCGTAGCCGGCGAGCAGCCCGCAGAAGAGCGAGATGCCGGTGGAGATGACGGCGATGAAGAACGTGTTCCAGAGCCAGTGCGGGAACGTCGTCTTCTCGAACAGGTCGCGGAAGTGCTCCAGCGTGGGGTGGAGCGTCCAGAAGGGCGCGTTGTTCACGGCGCGCCACGAGCGGTACAGCTCCGCGTCGGGACGGATGGCCGTGATGAGCATCCAGTAGAAGGGGAAGAGGGTGCCGATCACGAACAGGGTGAGCGGGATGTAGAAGTACACCCACCGCTTCCACGGCCGCTCGATGACCATCTACGCGCCCTCGAGGCGACGGAGGTAGCGCAGCTGCACCCAGACGACGACAAACAGCACGGGTAGCATGAAGAGCGAGATGGCCGCCCCCTCGCCCAGGAGGCCGGTGGCCACGCCCACCTGGTAGGCGTAGGTCGCGAGCAGGTGGGTGGCGTTCGCGGGGCCGCCGCCCGTCAGCACGTAGATGAGCTGGAAGTCGGAGAACGTCTGGATGATCGAGAAGACCACCACCACGAGCGTGACCGGCTTCAGGAGCGGCCAGGTCACGTGCCAGAAGCGCTGCCAGCCGTTGGCGCCGTCGAGGGAGGCCGCCTCGTGCAGGTCGGGGTTGATCGTCTGCAGCCCGGCCAGCAGCGTGATGGCGAAGAAGGGCATGCCGCGCCAGGTATTCACCACGATCGCGCACCACATGCCGTAGACGCCGTCGGACAGGAACGGGATCTTGTTCACGATGAAGCCCGTCCGGAAGAGGAGCCAGTTCAGCACGCTGAACGTGGGATCGAACATCCAGCGCCAGGCGAACGTCGAGAGCACGGTCGGGATGATGAACGGCAGCAGCATCGAGGCGCGCACGAGGCGCTTGCCGCGGAAGCTGCGGTTGAGCAGCAGGGCCAGCCACATGCCGAGGGCCAGCTTGAAGATCGTGGCCCAGAACGTGTAGAAGAACGTGTTGCGGAACGCCTGCTGGAAGATCGAGTCGTCCCACGCCTTCGCGAAGTTCTTCAGACCGACGAAGTGACCGACGTTGCCGACGCTCGTGTCGGAGAGCGAGAGCCAGACGCCCGAGACGAACGGGTAGGCGATGAACGTCCCGAGCAACACGACCGTCGGCGCCAGCAGCAGCGAGGCCAGCAGCCGCTCGCTCTCGAGAAAGCGCGTCAGCCCCCGGGCGCGCCGGGTGCCCGGGTGCGGCAGGGCCACCACCACCGCGCCATTCGTTCCGCCCGCGATCGGTTTCTTCACGCTTACCCGTAGATCTTCTTGAGCTCGGCGGCCGCCCACTTGACGGCCTCGTCAGGGCTACTGCCCTGGGCACCCTTGGCGAACATGTCCACGACGACGTACTTGCTGTAGACCTCCGTGGCCTTGGCCGAGGGGGGCCCGGCGAAACCCATCGTACGCGAGTTGTCAGGGGCGGTGCGGAAGCCCTTCATCGGCTCGTCGATCGTGTTCCAGAGCGGATGCCGCTCCCAGCGCTTGGTGGCGCCGACCGAAAAGCCCTCGGCCACCTCGAACCAGCGGCCGTACGCGTCCTGGCCGTGGAACCACTTGAGGAAGTCCTTCGCGAGCTTCGGGTTCTTCGTGTACTTCATCACCGCGTGCGCGAACGCCGTGTGATAGCTCCACGACCCCGCCGGTCCCGCGGGCAGCCGAGCGTGCTGGATATCGCGCACCAGCGGCTCGCCGCGCTCGTCCTTGATCTTCTCCTGGCCGCGCTTGGCGGCGATGTAGATCGAAGCGCCGTTGAGCGTCGCGCAGATCTCGCCCCCCAGGAAGGCGCGGTTGTTGTTCGTGTCGTCCCAGGCCAGGCCGCCCTCGTCGCAGGCGTCCTTCCAGAACGCCGTCATGAACTTGACCGCCTCCACCGAGCCCTTGCTGTCGATGGCCGTCTTGCCGCTGCGATCGGTCTCCACGCCGCCGAAGTTCCACATGAGCGGATACGCCCACGCCGGCGCGTCGCCGAAGGTGTGGCCGAGCGTCTGCCCGTAGGGATGACCCTTCTTCTTCAGCTTCGTGCCCACGGCCCGCAGCTCGTCGTAGGTCTTCGGGAAGGTGGTGACGCCGATCTCGTCGAACCATGACTTCCGGTAGGCGATGAGACCGGGCACGATGCTGTGGGGCAGGGCCATGAACCGGCCGCCGACCTTCGTGTACGTCTCGGACTGCGGGTAGAAGCCGCCCTGGTCTTTTGCCTGCCAGGCCGCGACGTCGCTGACGTCGAGCAGACCGTTCTCGTAGAGGTGCGGCCAGTTGTGCAGCATGTGGATGATGTCGGGGCCGCTCTGCGACTGGATGGACGCGGTGATGCGCGGCTGCAGGTCGTTGGCGTTGATGAATTCGAACTGCACCTCGGCGCCGAGCAGCCGCGAGGCCTCGCCGGCCTGCTTCTTCAGCTCGACGTCACAGGCCGGGATGAAGTCCACCCAGCGCAGGACGTGCAGCTTGCTGCCCTGCGCGAACGCGGGCGCGCGGCCGGCCGCCGTGAGCCCCACGACCGCGCCGCTGCCCTGCAAGAATCGTCGACGGGTGATGCCTGCGCGCATGGTCATGGCCCTAGCCCTCGTAGATCTTCTTGAGCTCGGTCTCGGCCCACTTCACGGCGTCCTCGGCCCGCATGCCCTGCACGGCCTTGGCGTACATGTCGACGATGATGTACTTCGAGTACGACTCGGTGGCCTTCGCCGTCGCCGGTCCCTGGTAGCCGAGCATCCGCGTCTTGCGCGCGGCGCGCCGGAAGACCTGCAGGGGCTTGTCGATCTTGGCCCACATCGGATGCTCTTCCCAGGCCTTCGCGGCGCCCACCGAATAGCCCTCGTTCACCTCGAACCACTTCCCGTAGTTCTCCTTCTGGTGCATCCAGGTCAGGAGGCCCTTGGCGAGCTTCGGGTTCTTGCTGTACTTCATCACCGCGTGCTGGAAGGGCACGTAGAGCGCGGCCTCGCCGGCCGGCCCCGCCGGCAGCGGCGCCGCGTGCTCGATATCCTGCCAGAGCGGCTCGCCCTTCTCGTCCTTGATCGTGTCCTTCTTTCGCTTGGCGACGATGTAGATCGAGGCGCCGTTGAGGGTGGCGCTGATCTCGCCCGCGTGGAAGGCGCGGTTGTTGTTCGTGTCGTCCCAGGCGAGCCCGCCCTCGTCGCACGCGTCCTTCCAGAACGCTGTGAGAAATTTCACCGACTCCACCGTGCCCTTGGAATTGAGGACGACACGCTTGCCGGAGGGATCCGTCTCGGCGCCCCCGTAGCTCCACAGGAACGCGTACGCGAAGGTCGGCGGATCGCCGAAGCTGTGCCCGAGCGCCTGGCCGACCGGCTTGCCCTTGGCCTTGAGCTTTCGGCCCGCCTCGCGCCAGGCGTCCATCGTCTTGGGAAATTCGGTCAGGCCGATCTCCGCGTGCCACGAGCGCCGCCAGGCGACCGCGTTGCCGCCGGTGCTGTGCGGCACGGCCAGCCACCGGCCGCCGACCTTGGCGGCGGCGTCGAACGCGTCGTAGAAGCCGCCCTGCGCCCTGGAGACGGCCTCCGCGACGTCGGAGACGTCGACGAGACCGTTGGCGTAGAGCTGCGGCCAGTTGTAGAGCATCTGGAAGATGTCGGCACCCGAGCCGGACTGGATGCCCGCCGTGATGCGCGGCTGCAGGTCGTTGGCATTGATGAACTCGAACTGCACCTCGGCGCCGAGCGCCTTGGAGGCTTCGGGAGCCTGACGCTTCAGCTCCACGTCGGCCTCCGGAATGAAGTCGACCCAGCGTACGACGTGCACCTTGGACCCCTGCGCGAAGGCGGGGGCCCGATGGGCGGCGAGAATGCCGGCGACGCCCGTCAGCTTGATGAACGTTCGGCGTTGCATCGAGCCTCCTGTCGGGAGCGGTCCGTTAAGCCTCGTAGACCTTCTTGAGCTCACCCTCGGCCCACTTCACGGCGTCCTCGGCCGACATGCCCTGCACGCCCTTGGCGTACATGTCGGTGATGATGTACTTCGTGAAGGCCTCGGTGGCCTTCGCGGTGGACGGCCCGGCGTAGCCGAACAGCCGCGTGTTGCGGGCGGCCGTGCGGAACATCTTCAGCGGCTCGTCGAGCTTGCCCCACATCGGGTCGTTCTCCCACTTGTGGGTGGAGCCGACGGAGTAGCCCTCCTGCGAGGCGAACCATTTGCCGTAGTTCTCCGGCTTGTGCAGCCACGTGAGGAAGTCCTTCGCCAGCTTCGGGTTCTTGCTGTACCTCATCACCGCGTGCGATTGGTTGAGGAAGAGCAGGTAGCCGCCGGCCGGGCCGGCCGGCAGCGGCGCGTGGTCGATGTCCTGGAACAGCGGCTCGCCCTTCTCGTCCTTGATCTTGTCCTTCTGCCGCTTGGCCACGATGTAGATCGAGGCGCCGTTGAGCGTGGCCGAGATCTCGCCGGCGTGGAAGGCGCGGTTGTTGTTGGTGTCGTCCCAGGCCAGGCCACCCTCGTCGCAGCACTCCTTCCAGAACCCCTGCATGAATTTCACCGCCTCGACGGCGCCCTTGCTCTGGAGCACGACCTTCTTGCCCGACTTGTCGGTCTCGGCGGCGCCGAAGGCCCAGGTCATCGGGTAGGTGAAGGTCGGGGCATCGCCGAAGGTGTGGCCGAGCGTCTGGCCGTACGGCTTGCCCTTCTTCTTGAGCCCGGCGAACAGCTTGCGCGCCTCGTCCCACGTCTTCGGGTAGTGGCTGGCGCCCGCTTCTTTGAGCCACGACTTGCGGTAGGCGACGGCGTTGCCGACGATCGAGTGCGGCACCGAGAGCCACTTGCCGTTGACCTGGCAGGAGGGCGCCCACACCTCGTAGAAGCCGCCCTCCGCCTTGGACAAGGCGCTCGCCACCTCGCTCACGTCGATGACGGCGTTCTGGTAGAGGTGCGGCCAGTTGTACTGGAAGTTGAAGATGTCAGCGCCCGAGCCCGACTGGACGGCGGCCGTGATGCGCGGCTGCAGGTCGTTGGCGTTGATCGTCTCGAACTGGATCTTCGCGCCCAGCGCCTTCTCGGCCTCGGGCATCTGGCGCTTGAGCTCGAGGTCCGACTCGGGGATGAAGTCCACCCAGCGGACCCAGTGCAGGGTGCTTCCCTGCGCGAACGCCGGCGCCTGCCGCGCGGCGAGGATCCCGGCGATGCCGGTGATCTTGAGGAAGTACCGCCGATCCATCGACTTCACGTCCATTCGCGAATCCTCCCTTGACTCTTTCAACTGGTGCAGACGTCGCGCTGGTTTCCAAGGTTGAAGCGAGGGCTAAACCTCCGGGAAACGTGACGGAAAAGTGACGAAGTGATACCACCCCGAGGGGGACCTCGTCAAATACAACCCTGCCGCGCCTGTCGCGCCGCGTGATCCCCGCGACGGGCTAACGGGCGGCAGCGGCCTCGGTGAGCGCGAGCGCCGGCAGCCGCGGCCGCCGGAACGTGAAGGCCAGCACGACGGCCATCGTCCCGATGGCGAACGAGGCGAGGAAGAGCCAGACGTACGACCCGAGCCGATCGTAGATCACCCCGCCCGCGAACGACCCGAGGCCCATCCCCAGCGTGGAGATCAGGAACACGGCGCCGTACGCGCTGCCCATCACCTTCTCGCCGAAGTACTCGCGGGTGACGAGCGCGTAGAGCGGCATGACGCCGCCGTAGGCCGTGCCGAACACGAGCGCCAGCGCCACGAACGAGCCGAGGTCGCGCGCGAAGAGATAGCCGAAGATCATCGCCGCCTGGACCGCCAGGCCCGCGATGAGGGTGGGCTTGGCGCCGAAGCGGTCGGCCAGGAGCCCGCCGCCGATACGGCCCACGATCGAGGCGAGGCCGGAGACGCCGAACACCGTGGCCGCCGCCATCGCGGCCACGCCCTGGTCGGTGGCGTGCGTGACCATGTGGAAGATCGGGCCGGAGTGCGCGGCGCAGCAGGCGAAGTGCGTGAGCGCGATCGCCCAGAACTGCGGCGCGGCCAGGACTTCGCGCGTCGTGTAGTCGCGCTGGGCCCCGGGCTCCGCGTCGTCGCTGGCCACGGCGCCAGTCGCGGGCTCGCGCAGCAGGAGGGCCACGGGGACGATCACGAGCCACGCGAGGTCGCCCAGCACGAGCATCGCCACGCGCCAGTCCCAGGCGCTCGTCAGCGCGCGCGCGAGCGGCGCGACGATCAGGATGCCGAGCCCGATCCCGGCCGACACGAGGGCGACCGCGAGGCCGCGGCGCGCGGTGAACCATCTGGTCGTGGTGGCGGTCAGCGGCGCGTAGAAGGCGCCCGCCGCGAAGCCCACCAGAAAGCCGAAGCTGAGGGAGAACTGCCACAGCGCCTGCGCCTGGCTCGCAAGCACGAGCCCGAGGCCGAGCAGGAATCCGCCGCCGACCGCGACGCCGCGCCCGCCGATGCGGTCGGAGAGCGCCCCCCAGAAGAACGAGCCGAGGCCCATCGCGATCCAGTTCAGCAGGGCGACCGTCGAGATCGCGCCGCGGCTCCAGCCCATGGCGCGCTCGATCGGCGCGAGGAACACGCCGAGAGCGAAGAGGCAGCCGAGAGCGACGCAGACGATCGTCGCAGAGGCGGCGACGACGATCCAGCCATAGAAGACGCGGCGCATGCGTGAGACCTACGATAGCATGCACGCGCATGCGCGCCTTGTGGCCCCGGCTCTTCTGGCCCGTCGTCGCCCTCGTGGTGGTGACGGTCGCGGCGCTGCTCTTCCGGAACGCGCTGATCCTCGGCTTCCGCCGCTGGACCGGCCAGCGCGCGACGGAGGACAGCCTGGTCCTCCAGGCGATCCGCCTGCCGTCGCTGCTCTGGTGCGTCGTGCTCGGCCTCTTCGTGGCCATCGAGATGGCCGAGCTGCCGCCCCGCCTCGCCGTCCAGATCCACGCCGTGCTCGAGGCCGCGATCATCCTGTCGGTCACCATGACGGTGGCCGGCGTGCTCGACTCGCTGGTGGCGGCGGCGAGCGAGCGGCGCGCGCTCGCCGTCGGCGTCACCGGGCTCTTCCGCACGTCCGTGCGCCTGGTCGTCCTCGTGGTCGGTGGCCTCGTGCTGCTCAGCTCCCTCGGCATCGCCGTCACGCCGATCCTCACCGCGCTCGGCGTGGGCGGCCTCGCGGTCGCCCTGGCCCTGCAGGACACGCTGTCGAACCTCTTCGCGGGCATCCACCTGCTGGCCGACAAGCCGATCCGCGTGGGCGACTACGTGCGCCTCTCGGCCGAGAACGTCGAGGGCCACGTGGTGGACGTGGGCTGGCGCTCCACGCGCCTCCGCATGCTCCAGAACAACGTCGTCGTGGTCCCGAACAAGCGGGTCGCGGAGTCCATCATCACCAACTACGACCTCGGTGAGACGCGGATGGCCGTGCTCATCCGCGTCCGCGTCGACTACGACGCGGACGCCGAGCTCGTCGAGCGTCTGCTGGTCGACGAGGCCACCCGCGCGGTCGGGCAGGTCGACGGGCTCCTCGCCGAGCCGCCGCCTTCGGCGCGGCTCATCCCGGGCTTCGGCGACTACGCGCTCGAGTTCACGCTCGCCTGCCAGGTGCGGAGCTTCGTCGACCAGTTCAGCGTCCAGCACGAGCTGCGCAAGCGCGTGCTCAAGCGGCTCCGCGCGGAGCGGATCCGTATCCCGTTGCCGACCGAGGTGCGACCGCGCGAGCCCGAACGCGCTTAGTACATGGGGGGCCCCGAAATGGCCCCCCAACCCCCCCAACCGCTCGTCGCGCCCCGGCGAAGCCGTGGCGCCCCTCGATTCCGACAGGCTCCTAAAACCGCGCGCGCTCGCGGACGAGCGCGAGGACTCCGAGCCCCGCCAGCATCACGAGCGAGAGGCCGATCCACGGGCCGCGATAGCCGCCCGCCGCCGTCACGCACCAGCCGAAGACGGGCGGGCCGAGCGTCACGCCGAGCGAGGAGATGGCGAGCCCGAGCCCGACCGCGGTGCCGGCCGAGCGCGGCCCGGCGAGCTCGGCCATGAGGGTGTGCTGCACGCCGTTCCAGCCGATGCCGAAGAAGCCGAACACGAGCGCGAGCGGCGTGAGGAGCCATGGTCCCGCGCCCGGGCCCGTGAAGGCGATGGCCAGCGAGCAGAGCGCGGACCCGCAGCCGGCGATGACGAGCGGCGTGCGGCGGCGGCCGCCGAACGTGCGATCGGAGAGCACGCCGAACGCGACGCGCCCGAGCACGCCGCCCGCCTGGGCGAGCGCCAGGTACCGGCTCGCCGCGAGCAGCGCGAGCCCGACGAACTCTTGGAGATAGAGGGCGAGGAACGCCATCCAGACGGTCTGCATCGCGGCGAACACCAGCGTGGCGCTGGCGACCGGCCAGAGGTCCCGCGAGCGCAGCACCTCCGCGACCGTCCCGCGCTGGCCCGCCGCGCGGCGCAGCGGCGCCTCGCCGGTCGGGTCGCGATAGACGGTCGCGCAGAGCGCCGCGCACGCGACGATCGCCAGCGCGCCGGCGGCGATCGCCCAGCGCCAGCCCAGGCGCAGCGCGAGCGCGGGCATCAGGGCGGCGCCGAGCATGCCGCCGAAGGGCAGGCCGACCTGCTTGAGGCCGACGACCGTGGCGCGCTGGCGCGGCGGGAACCACGACATCGCCGCCGTCGTCGACGCCGGGTTGAGCGTGCCGTACCCGACGCCTGCGATGCCGAGCAGCGCCAGCAGCACGCCGTACGAGCCCGCGGTGCTGGCCGCGAGCAGGCCGCCGGCGATGAGGGCCTGGCCGAGCACGAGCGTCTTCGCGGTCCCCCAGCGATCGGCGAGCATGCCGGCGAAGAACGACATCGTCACCGGGCCGAGGTAGTAGACGGACAGGAACGAGCCGGCCTGCGTCAGCGTGAGCCCGAGGTCGTCGCGGATCAGCGAGGCGATGGCCGGAATGCCGAGGGGGCCGACGTTGGCGACCGTCTGCGCCAGCACGATGACCGCGAGGATCACCCAGCGCTGGCGCGCCGCCTCCGGGGTCCGGGTCACCGCCCCCGCGCCGCGAGCAGGGCCTGCACGGCGTGCAGATCGTCCTCCGTGTCCACGCCGACGGTCGGCTCGGTCGTCTCCACGACCGTGATCGGGATGCCGTTCTCGAGGAAGCGCAATTGCTCGAGCCGCTCGGTCTGCTCGAGCTCCGACGGCGGCAGGCGATGGAAGGCCTCGAGCGCGGCGCGCCGGTAGGCGTAGAGACCGATGTGCTTGTAGACCGGCGTGCCGATGCGGTCGCGGTCGTAGGGGATCGGGAATTTCGAGAAGTAGAGCGCGTGGCCGGCGGCGTCGACCACGACCTTGTTGACGCTCGGCAGCGGCTTCTCGGCGTCGGTCGCGCGGATCTTGAGCGTGCTCACCTGCGTGTCGGGGTGCGTGCGGAACGGCGCGACGAGCCGTGCCACGTGGCCGGGCGTGACGAGCGGCTCGTCACCCTGCACGTTGACGTAGACGTCGGCGGCGCGGCCCTGCGCCACTTCCCACACGCGATCGGTGCCCGATGGGTGCGCGGACGAGGTGAGGATGGCGGGGATGCCGTGGGCGTGGCAGACGTCCACGATCTCCTGGGCGTCGGTGGCCACGAGCACGTCGCTGAGCTCCGGCGCGCGCCGCGCCGCCTCCCACGTCCAGCAGATCAGCGGGCGCCCGGCGATCTCGCGCAGGAGCTTGCGCGGCAGGCGCGTGCTGGCCAGCCGCGCGGGAATGACGCCGAGGACCCGGAGCCTCATCCGCCGAAGGTGCGCAGCGTGCGCAGCAGCGTGGGGCGCGGGTCGCCGCCGGCGGCGGCCGCGGGGTTGAACGGCAGCACCACCGGCATCGTCAGCCCGGCCTTCGCGAAGGCCTCGATGCGCGCGCGGCAGAACGCCTCGTCGCCGACGACGCCGAGCCCGTCGAGCACGCGCGGCGAGATCGCGCCGACGGCGCCGGCGCGGTCGCCGGCCTGCCAGCGCGCGTTGACCGCGTCCACCTCTCCGGCGAACCCGGCCGTCCGGAAGAACGACGCGTAGACGTCGACGATGGCGTAGCCGGTGATGTCGCGCGCGAGCGCCGCGCGCGCCGTCTTCACATCGTCGGTCACGCAGGTGCGAATGAACGAGGCGATCTCGAAGCCCTCGAGTGTGCGGCCCGCCTTCCGCGCTCCCGCCTCGAGATGCGCGATGGAGGCCGGCACCGCCTCGGGGGGGATCCAGTTCAACACGACGCCGTCGGCGATCTCGCCCGCCAGCTCGAGCATCTCGGGACCGAGCGCGGCCAGCACGATGCGCACGGGCGCGGGCGGCGCCACGAGGCGAAAGTTCTTCACACGGTAAAAGGCCCCCTCGAAGTTCACGCGCTCGCCCGCGGCCACGAGGCGGATGATCTGCACGGCCTCGCGGATCTGCGCGAGCGCGGCCGAGAATTGCAGCCCGTGCCACTGCTCGACGATGATCCGGCTCGAGAGCCCGATGCCGAGCGCGACGCGGCCCGGGGCCAGGTGGCCGAGCGCCGCCGCGCTCATCCCGAGCAGCGTCGGCGTGCGCGTCTGGACGGGCACGACGGCGGAGCCCACGTGCAGGGTCGTGCTGTGGGCGGCCATGGCCGCCATCACCGCGATGGCGTCGTAGCCGGCGGTTTCGCCCGTCCACGCCGTGTGATACCCGCGCGCCTCCGTCTCGCGCACGACCTCCACGAACTCGGCGGCGGGCAGGGTGGCCGCCCCGGCGAGCACAAAGCCGAGCCGCATCAGACGGTGCCGGCGTCGCGCGCGTCGATGATCGCGTGGTGGGCAGTCACGGCTCGGCAGTATACTCGACGGCCGCCGATGAGACTCCTGCCCGAGGTCGTGCTCACGCCCGACGGCTGGCGGCGCGACGTCGCGATCGTGGTGGCTGACGGCCGCATCGCCCACGTCGGCGCCGCCGGTCCGCCGCGCGCGGGCGACGTGGCGCTGACGGGCCGCGCGCTGCTGCCCGGCACCGTCAACGCGCACTGCCACACGTTCCAGTCGCTGCTGCGCGGGCTCGGCGACGACCTCGACTTCGCCGGCTGGCGCGACCGCGTGCTCTATCCCTTCTCCGAGCGGCTCGACCGCGACGGCATCGGCCTCGGCGCCGCCTTCGCCTTCGCCGAGATGCTCCGTCACGGCGTCACGACGTGCGTGGACTTCTTCTATCTCAACGACGGCGGCCACGAGAACGCGGAGGCGGTGATCGCCGCCGCGCGCGCGGTGGGCATCCGGCTCGTGCTGGCGCGCACGATGTACGACTGGGAGGGCGCGCCCAAGCGCTACCGCGAGAGCTCCGCCGACGCGGCCCGCCGCGTGCGCGAGCTGATCGCCGCCCACCGCCACGACGCGACGGTGGACGTGCACGCGGCGCCGCACAGCCCGCACGGCGCCTCTCCGACCATGATTCGGGCGGGATGGGAGGTGGCGGAAACCGAGAACGTGCCGATGCACGTGCACGTGGCCGAGGGACGCTACGAGGGCGAGCGGACGCTGCGCGAGCACGGCGCCACGCCGGTGCGCCACCTCGACCGGCTCGGCGCGCTCGGCGCGCGCACGATCGCCGTGCACGCCGTCTGGCTCGACGACGAGGAGGTCGCGCTCATGGGCGCTCGCGGCGCGGCGCTGGCGTACTGTCCCTCGAGCAACATGTTCCTCGGCGACGGCGTCACCCGCCTGCCCGAGCTGCTGCGCGCGGGCGTGCGCGTCGGCCTCGGCACCGACGGCGGCTGCACCAACAACCGGCTGTCGGTCTTCGAGGAGATGCGGATGGCCTCGCTCCTGCAGCGCGTGCGCCTCCTCGACGGCGGCGCGCTGCCGGCCACGACGGTGTTCGGCCTCGGCACCGAGTCCGGCGCCGCCATCCTCGGGCTCGACGCCGGGCGGATCGAGGCGGGCCGGCTCGCCGACTTCGTGGCCGTGGACCTCGGCCACGCGTCACTGCATCCGGCCACGAACCTCCTGGCCAACGTGGTGTTCGCGATGTCGCCGCAAGCGGTGACGGACGTCTGGGTCCACGGCGAGCGCGTGGTGGAGGACGCGCGGCTCGCGCGCGTGTCCGAGGCCGAGCTGCTGGCGCGCGTCGGCGCCCTCACGCGCGACTGGAGGACTAACGCTTGAAGGGGAGGACGGCGGCGTCGCGGGCCGGCGTGACGACGGGCGGCGTCTCGCCCGGGCGCGGCTTGGTCATGCGGCAATGGCCCTCGAAGACGACGCCTTCCTCCACGATCACCACCGGCGCCTCGACGTCGCCGAAGACCCGCGCGGTGCCGCGCAGCTCCACGCGCTCGGTGCCGAGCACGTTGCCCACGACTTCGCCGTTGATGAGAATCACCCCCGCGCGGATGGAGGCGTTGACCACACCCTTCTCGCCGATGATGAGCGTGTCGTTCGAGGCGATCTCGCCCTTGAACTTCCCGTTCAGCATGACGGTGCCGCTGAACGTGTACTTGCCTTCGAAGTCGGACGCCTCGTCGATGAACGCGGTGAGGTCGTTGGTGCGGGCGGCCACGCGTTTTGGCTTCTTCCTGAAGATCATGGGCGGAGCCCTGGCCTCGGCTGCCGCTAGCGCGGCACCGGCTGGCCGGCGCTGGCGCGTTTCTCCTCGATCAGGTACACGGGCCGCTGGCCGCCGCCCGGCTCGGTGATCTTGCTCACGTTGCCGTTGAAGAAGCCGCCCTTGCTGATGACCAGCGAGTCGGTCTGGATGTTGCCGCTCACGCGCCCGGTGGCGGTGATCTCGACGTTGCCGGTGGCGACCATGTTGCCATCGTAGTGGCCCATGACGATCGCGTCCACCGTGTTGACGTTGGCGTTGACCACGCCCTTTTCGCCGATCACGAGCTTGCCGCCCACCTGGAGCTCGCCGCCCACCTCGCACTCGATCTGGACCGAGTCGTTGATCTCGAACTTGCCCTCCATCCTGGCGTGCTCGCCGACCACCGTGAGCAGCGTGATCGGGGTCGCGCCGTGGCCGTTGGTCTGCGCCTGCGGGGCGGCCGGCTTGGGGGCGTCCTTGCGTCCGAGCATCGAGGCCTCCTCCTGTCCGATCCCTGCTGCGTGAGCGGCTCCGCGGGCCCACGGAGAACAAACACTGCGCGGCGGCACACGGCCGCTCCCGATATCTCGGGAGAGCAGATTTAGCATCCCGCCGGGGTGGGGGTCAACCCCCGCGGGTGGTGGACGCGGGCGTCGTCGAAACCGAGGGACTGCGGCCGACGGACGCGGCGAGGCGGATGTATTCGAAGACGAGCCAGAGGAGCAGGAAGACGCCGAGCTGGATGGACGTCTCGTAGAAGAGCGGCAAGAGCTCCGACGAGGTCAGCTCGAAGGCGTAGCCGGCGGCGCCGACGAACGCGAGGAAGCCCATGGCGACCAGCCGCACGGGGTCGGCGGCGCCGTCGCGCCACGGCAGCAGCACGAGGAGCACGAGGAACGAGTAGTAGTAGCCGGCCGGCGAGAGCGCGCAGAAGACGAGCGGCACCGCATACATCACCGACTCGAGCGGCCGCGCCTTGAGAATCAGCGGCAGCGCCACCAGGAGGTAGAGGACCGACACCGTCGGGAGCACCCAGGGCGCCGGCCGCGCGGCGAGCGCCGCCTCGTGCGGGACGAAGACGCTGCCGTCGGGCCGCTCGACCCAGGGCGCGGTGTGGAACGCGATCAGCGAGCCGAGGCCGACGTGGTTCGTGTACGTGCCCTGGTTGTGCAGGCGGATCTTGGCCGTGAACTCCCCGGTCAGCTCGCGCGTCCGGGGCACGGCCACCAGCGTCAGCGACACCGTGAGCCCCAGCGCTGCCGCGGCGACGAGACAGCGCGCGAGCGCCGGATCGCGCGCGCCGGTGAGCCGCGCCTGCATCCACTTGAGGCCGAGGGGGACCAGGAAGAGCACGGGGAAGACCCGCGCGAGGACGGCGTAGCCGAAGCCGAGGCCGGCGGCGGCGCCCGCGCCGCGCGCGAGCGCGGCGGCGCCGAGGAGCAGCGCGGCGATCCAGTCCCAGCGCAGCGGCGAGCCGCCGATGAAGTCGAAGCGCGCGAAGAAGCTCAGCGCGAGGTAGGCGAAGGCGAGCGCGGCCGCCAGGCCCCCGAAGGCGCGCCACACCGCCCAGAAGGCGGCCAGCACGATCGCGTAGTCGAGCGAGGTCAGCAGCGTCAGCGTGAGTGGAGTCGCGGGCAGCCAGCGGACGAGGAGGTGCAGCGCGAGCGCGCGCGGCGGGGGATCGTTGTAGCCGTGGTCGAAGAAGACGCGCTCCCAGTCTTCGATGTGCGGGCCGAAGACGAGGAGATCGCGCTTGAACGCCTGCCAGCGCGCGGGCGCGAAGCGCGCACGCACGGCCGCCGCGTCGATGCTCGCGACGTCACGGAGCGCGTAGGTGGCGAGGTCGCGCACCCGGCGGATCGGCGCGAAGGCGCCGAGCTCGCGCCCGGCCACCCAGGTGGCCTCGTAGATCCGCGTGTAGCCGAGCTCGGGGAGGTACTTGGCGCCCATGAAGTAGTGGAAGGTCTCGTGCCAGTGGATCGGGCTCTTGTAGTGCACGTGGAAGAAGCCGAGATTCGGGTAGGCGAGGGCGGCGGCCACGGCGAGCGTCACCGCGACGACGCGCAGCCGCCGCGACGGCGCGCGGCCGGTGGCCAGCCAGAGGAAGACCCCGCCGAGGGCGAGAAGGAGGAGGAGCCGGAGCGCGCGGAATTTCTGGTAGGGATCCAGAACGTTCAGAAGGAGCGGATGAGACGCTCGACCCGTTCGTCGTGGGACTGGAACGGGTCCTTGCAGAGGATCGTCTCGCGCTCCGGGTCGTTGAGTTTCAGGTAGACCCAGTCCACACGATAGTCCTTGCCCTTGAGGTTGGCCTGCCGGATGAACTCGCCGCGCAGCCGCGCCCGCGTCGTCTGCGGCGGTTCGTGCTTGGCGCGCTCGATCGTCTCGTCGTCGGTGATGCGGTCGACCATGTCCCTGCCGACGAGCTTGTAGTAGAGTCCGCGGTCGGGGCGGATGTCGTGGTATTGCAGGTCCATCAGCGAGATCTTCGGGTCGCGCCACGACAGCCGGTTGCGCGTCATGTAGCTCTCGATCCACTGACGCTTGATGACCCAGTCGAGCTCGCGGTCGAGCTGCATCGGATCGGACTCGAGCTTCTCCATCACGTCCGTCCAGCGCGCGAGCACGTCCTTGGACGCGGCGTCGGCGTCGATGGAGTTGACGTAGCGGGTCGTGTACTCGAGGTACTCGATCTGCATCTGCAGCGCCGAGATCGAGCGACCGTCCTTGAGCTTGATGGTCTCCTTCAGCGTCGGGTCGTGAGAGATATCGCGGATGGCCTGCACCGGCGACTGTAAGGAGTAATCGCGGTCGAAGAAGCCATCTTCGATCATGTCGAGGACGAGGGCGGTCGTTCCAATTTTTAGATACGTCGCCACTTCGGACATATTGGAATCGCCCACGATGACATGGAGACGCCGATATCGTTCGGCGTCGGCGTGAGGCTCGTCGCGCGTGTTGATGATCGAGCGTGACGATGTCGTGGCGCCCGAGATCTCCTGGCAGATGTGCTGCGCGCGCTGGCTCAGGCAGTAGTGGAAGCCGCGCGGCGTCTGGAGCACCTTGCCCGCGCCCGCGAATATCTGTCGCGTGACGAAGAACGGGATCAGCGCCTCGGCCAGCCGCTGGAACGACACGTCGCGGCTGACGAGATAGTTCTCGTGGCAGCCGTACGAGTTCCCGGCGGAATCCGTGTTGTTCTTGAAGAGCAGGATATTGCCCGAGATCCCGTCCTCGCGCAGCCGCTTCTCGGCCTGGTGCAGAAGGTCCTCGACGATGCGCTCGCCCGCCTTGTCGTGGATCACCAGCTCGGCGACGTCATCGCACTCCGGCGTCGCGTACTCCGGGTGGAAGCCGGTGTCGAGGTAGAGGCGCGCGCCGTTCTCGAGGAAGACGTTGGCGTTCCGGGCGCCGGGGATGACTTTCTCGAAGAGATACCGCGCGACGTTGTCGGGCGAGAGGCGCCGCTGGCCGTTGAGGGTGCAGGTCAGGCCGTACTCGTTCTCGAGGCCGAAGATGCGGCGCTTCATCTGGATCTCAGCCTAGCACGTCCTACCTCTGTGTGCCCAGGAGTTGGCTCAGCGCCTCGGGCGGGATGCGCCGGAACTTGCGCCGCTCCTTCGTGCGGTCCAGCACGGCCACCTCGAGATCGCGCTCGCTGAGCGTCTTGTTCTGCGTGACCGTCAGCGCCCGGACCCCTAGCTGCAGCGCCTCGTCCAGGGGGAGCGCATCCCGGTAGTGGTCCTTGAGGAAGCGCCGGATCTCGTCGGCCTGGCCGCCCATGGCCGCGTAGTTGTGCTCGTCCTCGATCGTGCCGTCGTAGAGGATGTGGTAGATCTCGTTGCGGCTGCCGTTGGCCTCGGCCACCTCCGCCACGAGCACCTCCACCTCGAAGGGCTTGATGTCCTGCGTGAAGATGTTGCCGAGCGCCTGCGAGTAGGCGTTGGCGAGCGCCTTGGCCGTCACGTCGCCGCGGCTGTACGAGTAGCCCTTGATATCCGCGTGGCGGATGCCGGCGATCCGGAGATTTTCGAACTCGTTGTACTTGCCGACGCCCGCGAACGCGATCCGATCATAGATTTCCGAGATCTTGTGCAACAGGGTCGAGGGATTCTCCGCCACGAGCAAAATCCCGTCGCGGATCTCGAGGGTGACGATGGACCGGCCGCGCGAGATGCCCTTGCGGGCATACTCGGCCTTGTCCTTCATCATCTGCTCGGGGCTGACGTAGTAGGGCAGCGGCACGCTCAGCCCCCGTTCCCGGTGCGCGCGCGGTCGGCGAGGATCGCCTCGCACACGCGCTTGACCTCGTCGTCGGCGACGTCGCCGAAGCCGCTCCGCGTGATGGTCTTCACGGTCGGATAAATGCCACGCACGAGGTCGGGGCCGCCGGTGCCGACGTCCTCGTCGGCGGCGTCGATGAGCGCCTCCAGCGTCACCCGCAGCGCGTCGTCGCGCCCCATGTCGCGCTTCCAGAGCTTCTTCAGCGAGTCGCGCGCGTCCTTGGAGCCGGAGCCCTGAGCGTCGTAGTCCTTCTCCTCGTAGCGGCCGCCAGTGATGTCGTACTTGAAGAGGCGGCCCACGCCGGCTTTCTCGTCGAAGCCGGCGAAGATCGGCACCACGGCCAGGCCCATCATGGCCGCCTGGAGGTTCATGCGGATCATCTGCCCGAGCTTGTTGGCCTTGCCGTCGAGCGAGAGGTTGTCGCCCTCGACCTTCTCGTAGTGCTCGAGCTCGGTCTGGAAGAGCTTGGCCATCTCCATGGCGGGGCCGGCCGCGCCCGCGATGCCGACGCCAGACAGGTCGTCGGCCTTGAAGATCTTCTCGATGCGTCGGCTCGCGACCTGGTACCCGGCGGTCGCCTGGCGGTCGCCCGCCATGATGACGCCGTCGCGATATCGCAGCGCGAGCACGGTCGTTCCGTGCGGCACCAGCTCCGGCGCCGCCGGCTGCTCGAGGGGAGGACGCGCGGCGGCCGGCGACGGGAACAGGTGTGGCGAGTCGCGGCGGAGCAGGTCGCTGAAGCTGGAGTTGCCGTACTCGCGGAACAGGTGCTGCCAGTGCTCGTCGTTCATTGCGATCCTTGTGGGTGCGGGGGCCTCACATCCCGAAGCTGGGCCGCGAGATGTTGCGCAGCAGGTCGGCGGCCGTCGGCGATTCCGTCAGGAGTTGCCGCACGTGTGCCTCGGTGCCGCGGAGCGGCTCGAGCATGAAGATCTTCTTGAGGGGGCCTTCCTTGAGGTCGAAGATGACCGAGTCCCAGGAGGCCGACACGATCTCGTCGCTGTAGCGCTGCAGGCACATCCCACGGAAGTACGCCCGCGTGTCCTTCGGTGGGTCGTAGATCGCCTTGGAGATCTCGTCATCGGTGACCATGCGATCGACCGCCTCGGACTCCTCGAGCTTGTAGTAGAGGCCCTTGCCGGGACGGATGTCGTGGTACTGGAGGTCGATCATCAGCACACGGTGATCGTTCCACTCGAGGTCGTGCTTGGCGACGTAGTTCTCGATGAGCTGCCGCTTGATGACCCAGTCGAGCTCGCGGCCGAGCTGCCTCGGGTCCTCGGCGAGGCGGTCGAGCGTCGCCTCCCACCTGCCCATCACGTCGGCCACCCAGGGCTCGGGCTGCTGGCGCTCCTTGAAGTAGCGCTTGGCGAGGGCGAGGAACTCGCGCTGGTGGTCGACCGCCGAGATCGTGCGCCCGTCCTTCAATCGGACGGTGTCGCGGCACGCGAGGTCGCGCGAGACCTTGCGGAAGGCGGCCACCGGCCCGTCGATCGAGAGGTCTTTCTCGATGAAGTCGTCCTCGACCATGCTGAGCACGATGGCCATGGTGCCGACCTTGAGGTAGGTCGAGACCTCGCTCATGTTGGCGTCGCCGACGATCACGTGCAGGCGCCGGTACTTCTCGGGGTCGGCGTGGGGCTCGTCGCGCGTGTTGACGATCGGGCGCGAGTGCATCGTCTCCAGGCCGACCTCCGTCTCGAGGAAATCGGCGCGCTGTGAGATCTGGTACTCGCACGGCTCGGCGTTGTTCTCGTAGCCGACCTTGCCCGCGCCCGTGTAGACCTGCCGGGTGACGAAGAAGGGCATCATGTGCTGCACGATCCGCGCGAAGGGCACCTTGCGGTCCATGAGGTAGTTCTCGTGGGTGCCGTAGGAGTTGCCCTTGTTATCGGTGTTGTTCTTGTAGATGAGGATCCGCTGTTCTGGCGGAGAGACTGCTTCCGCTCGCTGTCTCGACAGGTTCAGAATCCGCTCCCCGGCCCGATCCCAGATCACCGTGTCTCTCGGATTCGTCGTTTCAGGACTGGAGTATTCGGGGTGAGCATGATCCACGTAGAATCTCGCCCCGTTGGACAGGATCAGGTTGATGAGCCGCGACTCCTCCTTGGACGTGCCCTCCTTCTCCTCCATGTACTCGAAGCCACGGGCATCCCGCAGCGGGCTCTCGGCTTCATAGTCCCATCGCACGCGCGAGCTGCGATAGGTCTCGTAGGAGTTGATCAGCAGCAGGGAGGACAGGATCGGGTTGAAGTCCGGCTGGTTCTTGACCGTGATCCCGTACTCGGTCTCGATGCCCATGACTTTCGGGATGGCCATGCAGTCCCCTCTACGAAGCCCGTGACAACGGTCGCTGAACGATACCGTGAAAAAGGAAACCCCCCGGCCACCGTTCGCGGGACCGGGGGGGAAGTGGGGGCCGTTCGACGGCCCCCGATTCCTTATAGATACTGGCCGGTGTTCACGACCTTTTCGACGTTACGCTTTTCCTTCTGCGTTTCGCCCATGAGCGGCTTGACGTACACGATCCGCTCGCCCTTCTTCCCGGCGATCTTCGCCCAGTCGTCGGGGTTCGTCGTGTTCGGCAGGTCCTCGTTCTCCTTGAACTCCTCGCGGACCGCGGTGATGAGGTCGTCGGTCGTGATGCCCTTTTCGCCGCCACCGATGTAGCGCTTGAGCGCCAGCTTCTTGGCGCGCCGCACGACGGACTCGATCATCGCGCCCGACGAGAAGTCCTTGAAGTAGAGGACCTCCTTGTCGCCGTTCGCGTAGGTGACCTCGAGGAAGCGGTTTATCGCCGCGATGCTGCCTCGTCTCCGACTCGGCGATCGGGATGTCGGTCGTCAGGTACTTGTGGAAGATGTCGGAGGCCGCCGCCTGGTCGGGCCGCTCGATCTTGATCTTCACGTCCAGCCGGCCCGGCCGCAGAATGGCCGGATCGATCAGGTCCTGCCGGTTGGAGGC
>WNEQ01000017.1_pt1 | contig 65632 bp, 75 predicted proteins | sample 5399971 | NCBI WGS metagenome assembly WNEQ01 (sample SAMN13153330, study PRJNA577476) | soil metagenome | isolation source: 20 cm grassland meadow soil 2 days after 1st rain plot 5 | place: USA:California | collected 2015-09-18
TGCTCCACAACGCCACGAAGACGATTGTTGCTGTGGTAGTCCAGCGGAGAATGGCAATGGTTCTTGAGAACATCGAGGGCATCCGATCCCTCTACCGGAAGGGTAATGGTCAGGGTAGAAAGTATCGTGGTAGGATGAACGGGTGGAGTTTCGGTGAGGCTCAACGGCAGATAGAGTACAAGGCGCGATGGGTAGGACTACCGGTTATCCGTTTGTCTAGGCGTGAGACCAGAGGTTCCAGTGTGACTTGTCCGAGATGCGGGGAGAGACTCCAATCGGACAAACAACTAGAACGCAAGCTCTGGTGCGGTAAATGTAGAATAGTAATGGACCGAGACATGGTAGCAGCGATCAACCTGTCTCGGCGGGGACGGGTGAGGTTCGCACGTTCCCGGCCTCCCATAGCTGAGGCGCAAGGCAGGGCAGTTGAAGCAATGAAAGGGAACCCGACGCCTACGGTAATCCCCGGAGTCGATGCCCCGAAGCCAACTTCGCACACTGCGAGTTCGTCGAACCACCATAGGCTCAAGTTAGTGCTTCTTTCTTTATCCAGTCGTAGCCTCTCGCCTCCAGAACGTCGGCGAGCTCAGGTCCGCCAGATTTGACCATTCTGCCGTCGAGGAGGATGTGTACGTGGTTGGGTTTGATGTATCGGAGGATTCTCTGGTAGTGGGTGATGATCATGACGCCCATTTCAGGGCCCACCAGCTTGTTCACGCCTTCGGCGACGATTTTCACCGAATCTATGTCCAGGCCAGAGTCTGTTTCGTCAAGAACAGCTATTTTGGGCTGTAAAACAGCTAGTTGGAGTATTTCGCAGCGTTTCTTCTCTCCCCCGGAGAATCCTTCGTTCAGGTAGCGAGTTGCGAAGGAGTCATCCATGTCCAGCAGCTTGAGCTTTTCCTTCAGGAGCTTGCGGAACTCGAGGACCGAAACCATCTCTTGGCCCAAATCCCCTCTCTTGCCTCCTTGCCGAACCGAGTTGTAGGCGGTTCGGAGGAATGTTGAGAGTGATACTCCTGGAACTTCGTAGGGATATTGGAATGCGAGAAAGACCCCTTTCCTGGCCCTTGCATCAGGTGCCAGGTTGAGCAGTGTTTGTCCGTCGAAGCTGATGTCGCCTTTCGTGACTTTGTATTTGGGATGCCCCATTATCGTGGAGGCGAGGGTGCTCTTTCCGGAGCCGTTTGGTCCCATGATGGCGTGTATCTCGCCTTGTTTGACTTGGAAGTCGACTCCTTTCAGTATCTCTTTTCCTTCGATAGAAGCATGCAGGTCCTTGATTTCTAGCTGGCTCAATTCCGGGTCCCTCTTACTTTCTCTCCTTCGTTCTGTTCACGGTTGATCTCGTTTTTGGAGGCTTCGACAAGAGCGGCATGACGTACGTCATATTTAAGGGCGCCAAAACTAGTAGCGATTCGCATCTGAGTCTGTTCCCGGCCGAGCCCCGATACGACCGTCCATACTTGACAGATTCGAATAATTTTTCGATAATCGTAGGCAATCGAACAAGAGTTGGCTTCACAGGTCCGCGTCGTTTTCCCCGTAGTTTTGGAGTCAGGAGATCTGTGACTGTGAAGGTTACCTCACAGTTACGCCCTGATTATCGCTAGGCGTAAGCTAAGTTGTAACCAACCCTGGTTGGTAGAAGATGGCGATTCAACTAACACCCACAAGAATCAAGGGAAGCAAGTACCTTCTGATTCCAAAGGACCTTGCACGGCTGCTAGAAATCGAGGACAAGAGCATACTCAATCTGACCATCGAAGAATCAGAAACGGGCCAGAGACTCGTCTACTCGATCCGCGAACGAACACCCCAAGACGCGAAAAACTAGAACCGGAAAGAGCTATTGAACAAATGGGACTGCTCCCCGAGTTCTTCACGTTGCTGGGAATAGAGATATTTGCAGCGATGAGTCTCGTGAGCGTACTTCTCGACCGAGATATTCCATCGTCCGCACAATGGCTCTTTCAGGGTGCGGCTGGGCTGGGGCTTGGGCAACTTGTTGTGACTGAAGGATTTGGGACGAGTAGCGTAATAGATGCGTCGCGCTTTTGGATCAGCATCTTCTATCTCGCCCTGTCAGTTTGCAGTGTTGCGGGCCTAAACGTCTACCTCGCCGCTGTTCGTAGAAAAACGGCGATAGCCTCGGTCTTTTCAGGGACAATTACGACGCCAACGGTGACTGTCTCCGTTCTCTCCGTTTCTTCTTATCTTGGCGGTGTTGATGTTAGTTTCACTCCTCTCACAATTGTGATACTTATCGTCCCGGCCCTCCTCGTTGGTGTAGGCGCATATGGGTTCTTGCATAAGACATTCAAGCGGATTGGGAAATCTACTGGACGGGAGCTATCGCCAGCTTCAGTTTCCGCTCCGGTGGAGGCGCCGAAGGTATACGAGTTGTTGGATCTGAAGGATATTCTCGGAGAGTGGGAGGAGTCCCAGAAGAAGGATCGAGTGGTATAGACGATGAAAGGGATGAAGGTGCTCTTCGATCTTGGCGGCAAGAATGTTCTCAGACTTGGGCTTCTAGTGTTATCGACACTATTGATAGTGGGCGGAAGTGTATTCTTCTATGACAGGTTGGTCTACGAAAGAGCTCTCAGTGTGGGCGGGGTGATCACAGGCTCGGGCTCGACGACCCAGACAGGACTGAATCCAGCACCTGGGACAATTCTCATACTTGCAGTCTCTGCGGTGCTCATCAGTCTCAGTGTGTTCGGGTTTCTACGTGAAGTGTTCCGTGGTAAGCGCAACAGAGAAGCTCTGGCCAAAGAGTCATCACCAACAACCTCGGTGGTGTTGCCTTTGGAAATTGGTCCACCATTACAGGTGCCGTCACTGCAGAGAGACTGGGAGGAATCTCCCAAGAAAGAAGAAAGCAAGCACTAGGGGCACTGGTCCGTCTTTGGGTTTTTGATAGATCAGGAATGAATTGTGGAAGAATATGCACATGGGAGTTGCCTCTGATGATTGCACGTGGTCAACATAGTACCCGTTCAGGTTTCATAGGGTAACACAGACTAGAAGTCGCGCTACTCGCGTGGTCCGTCGTTACTAGAGGAAAAAGGATTGGGGAGGTGAGAGAGTAGAATGAAGTTTTTCAAAGTAGAATGGACAAAGAAGAAGGGCACCATTGCTCTCCTGGCGACGGCCCTTGCCGTCTCGAGCTTCGTGTTGGGAGGTTATGTGGCGACAGGTAATTTGAATCCCTGGGGCAACAGACACTACTACCAAGTCTTGAACGCTAATTTCCAAGCATGCTACACCCCCGCCGGCAGTAGCACCCCACAGTGCCAGACAGCCCACAACACGCTCTTCAACGTCGGCGCACAATACGTCGAGAAGTCGACGCTTGACGGATCCACAGGGTTCTGCGCCGTATCGGCGACCTGTAGTTTCCAATTCATCGCTATGAGCGGCAGCGCAGTCACGTTCGCCGCTGCTGATGCGGTCACGGGAGCAAGCAACGGTAACTGTGCCGCAGCAGAAGGTGGCAGTGAACTAACCACCAACGGATTCGCACGAGCCGCTGCAGTCATCACGGACATCTCTGGAAACTCAGGAACCGCAACTGCCTCATCAAAGGATGTGATAACATTCACTGACAACACCGCAGCCACTACGGTTCAAGACAGCTGTCTCGTCAACCAGTCAACAGCATCCAACGCCAACAACGTGATTCTTGCGGCCTCTTCGTTCACAGCGATAACGCTACAGCCTGGAGACACAATCCAGATAACGTGGACCATAGGCTGGACCTGGAGCTAGACGCGCAAAGCACCGAAGAAGACAAAACCCAACACTCGGATGTTTCCAGTCTCCGAGCAACCCCAATTCTAAGAATTACTCTGTTCCAACCGCTGCAACTTTGCTCTTTGTGGAGTTTCAATAGCTTAGCCGCTGCTATGCCTCATAGGCTCCAAGAACCAAGTCACCTGTTACAACACGCGTATTCGCTGCCAGTTGCCTTAGCTCTCGAAACAAAGGGCCTCTAGATGAGACTCCGCATGGGTCCTGCAGCTCAATTGCTAATTCGAACTGAGCTGAAGCGCCGCCCAGCTCAGAGGCAAACTATCGAGTGTGAAGCGTCGTGACCATCAATCTGTTTTCCATGGCGCGTGGTCGGGTCCGGATGAGAAATCACCGCAAGCGGCTAGTATTCAGTTTCCTGATCTCGCTTTTTCTTCTTGTCGGTTTCGTTAGGCCTGCTTTTGCTGCTGGAATAACTTTTGTAACATCTTCCACAAACGCGGGAACCAATTTCGTAGCGACAACAACGGCGGTAAGTGTCAATGCCGGGGATACTGTTGTTGCCATTGGCGGTGCCCAAAGTGGAACCGTTGTGTTCGCCGATAGTGAATCTGATACCCCGACTCTAGTAAACACCGAGGTTGACAGTGGTGCAACTATCTTTGAACAAATGTCGTACTTCACCGTCGCCACGACAAGTGCGACCTATGTTGTAACCGCGACATTCTCAGGCGGAACGTCTGGTAGAAATTCATTGATCGTTCTAGTATACGGCGGGGTAACTAGTGTAGGAAGTAATGCTATCAGTACTGGCTCGAGTACGAGTCCGAGCGTTGTTTTAACAACCGCAACGACCAGCGATTATGCGGTTGTGGGATTCAGCTGGCGCGGGAATAGTGGTGACTGCACTACAGGTCTCGTGGGCAACGATAGGGCTCTCGTAGCCTCGGGAGGTGCAGCCCCACGAGTCACCGGCTCCGGATTTGATAATACTGGTAGTACCTCCGTTACAAACACTGAGTGCCTAGGAACAAGTTCAGCGTGGGTAGCGATAGCAGTTGACCTCAAAGGCAGTGTCGCGTACACCCAGTCCCTCTCCGCTTCAGTTGGTTCGTCAGCGAGCCTTTCTGAGAAGAACTCTCTCTTCCGCCCCCTGAGCGGGTCTTTGAATTTAGCATCAAGTCTCACCCAGAAGAACTCGCTCTTTAGATCCTTGAGCAGTTCTCTGAATCTGGCTTCGAGCCTCGCTGAGAAGAACTCTCTCTTCCGAACCATAAGCGGTTCTTTCAATCTGGCCTCAAGTCTCGTTGAGAAGAATTCTATCTTCAGAACGCTCAGCGGATCCCTAGCACTTACGACGAAAATGATGTTTACCTCAATTCAAGCATCCAAGACCACAGCTGTCTCCTGCACTCTGCAACCCGGGGCCGTAACTACGTGTACACTGAACCCAACTTCCTTCATTTCCGCCGCCTCAAGTCAGGCAGCGAAAAACTCTCTGTTGAGAGCGGTCATCGGATCATTAGGCCTTAGCGGAAGCTCTGCAGTGAAGAGCTCCCTCTTCAAAACACTCACCAGCTCGCTGACCTTGGCCTCAAGTTTTGCGGAGCATACTGCGTTGTCTAGAAGCCTCACCGGGTCTCTGACTCTAGCCTCAAGCTTCTCCAAACAATCCTCAGTGTCAAGATCGCTCTCCAGTTCACTCGGTCTTGCAAGTTCCGGGACGAAGGGCCTTGCCAGGACTTTGACAGGGTCCCTCGGCTTCGCTACTAGTTTCGCTGAGCATGCTGCATCGTTCAGGTCATTGTCAAATTCATTGTCTACAGCCTCAACTTTTGCTAAGCAAAGTTCACTATTCAGAACCCTTACAGGTTCGTTTTCCCTGGCATCCGGTCTTGCCGAAAGATCCTCACTATTCAGATCTATGACTTCTACCTTGGGCCTAGCATCGAGTCTTGCCAAGCAAACTTCACTGTTCAGATCTCTTTCCAGTTCACTGACCCTGGCTGGTTCTCAGATCAAAGGCTTGGCTAAGGCCTTGACTGGTTCGCTAGGCCTTCTCTCGAGCTTCTCTGAACACACGTCATTGTCTAAGTCCCTGACTGGCTCCCTCGGGTCCACCTCAAGCTTTTTCGAGCACACTTCATTGCTCAGGTCACTGACCGGAGCAATTGGTGCAGCTTCGAGTTTTGCGGAACATACTTCGTTGTTCAGGTCGTTGTCGGGCTCGCTCACATTAGCCAGCTCTGAGACTAAAGGTCTGGCTAAGACATTGACCGGCTCACTAGGATCGGCCTCTAGTCTCATCGAACACACTTCTCTGTTTAGATCCCTGTCAAGTTCGTTGTCTCTGGCCTCTACCTTTACAGAGAAAACATCTCTCTTCAGAACTCTCACCAGTTCGTTGTCCTTAACTTCAGGTTTATCCGAACATTCCTCGCTGTTCAGAGCTCTTTCTAGCTCACTGACCTCGGCTAGTTCTGAGACAAAGGGTCTAGCCAAGACGTTTACAGCCTCGCTAAGCTTAGCTTCGAGTCTTGGCGAGCATACCTCGCTGTTCAGATCACTGACCAGTACGCTTGGCTCGTCTGCGAGCTTTGTCGAGCACGCTTCACTGTTCAGATCATTCTCTAGTTCGCTGGGATTCACAGCTTCAGTGCTCAAAAGCCGTATCGTAGCCCTCAGCGCCTCCTTTGGAACAGCGTCAGCCCTTACCCTTCACAATTCGCTGTTCAGGACACTTTCCAGTTCGTTGTCCCTAACATCCAACTCTGCCGCGAGGTCATCGGTGTTCAGGTTATTCACTGCTTCGCTTGGTTTAGCCTCAAGCATCGCCGAAAAATCTTCGTTCTTCCGGGCACTGGCCAGCTCGCTAGGTCCTGCCTCAAACTTTGTTGAGCACGCTTCATTGTTCAGGTCCTTGAGTGGGGCATTTGGCTCCGCTTCGAGCTTTGCTGAACATACTTCATTCTTCAGACTCTTTTCCGGATCCCTAGGTTCAGCCTCTAGTTTTGCCGAGAAGTCCTCGCTCTTCCGATCCCTTGCCAGTTTCCTAGGACTTCCTAGCTCTGAGACCAAAGGTCTAGCTAAGACCCTGAGCGCCTCTCTGGGTTCAGCTGCGGGTTTAGTGGATCATGTTTCGCTGTTCAGATCTCTCTCCGGTTCCATAGGTCTCGCAACTTCCTTTTTCAGAGGCCGGACTGTAAACCTGAGTGCTTCTCTCGGTGCGGCCTCAAGCCTTGTTGATCATCTTTCACTGTTCAGATCCCTCTCCAGTTCGATAGGTCTCTCGAGCTCCTTCTTTAGAGGCCGGACTGTAAACCTGAGTGCTTCACTCGGTTCAGCATCCAGCTTCCTAGAACACCTCTCACTGTTCAGGTCCCTGTCCGCCTCACTGGGTGAGACAGCTTCCTTCTTCAGAGGTCGAACCGTGAATCTTGGCGCATCAATAGGCCCGGCTTCAAGTCTTACTGAACATCTCTCCCTGTTGAGGTCCCTAACCGGCACTCTTGGCTCTTCTTCAGGTCTTCTAGACCACATATCACTGTTCAGGTCGCTGAGCGGCGCGCTCAACACGGCCTCTGGCCTTGCTAGTCATAATTCGCTGTTCAGATCACTGACCAGCTTGTTCTCCTTGCCTTCCGGTTTTGCCGAAAAAGCTTCGTTGTTTAGGTCGCTTTCTGGAACACTTGGAGCCAGCTCAAGTCTTGTTGATCATAATTCGTTCGCTCGGTCTATTAGTGGATCGCTTGGTTCAGCCTCGAGCTTAGCAGAGCGTATTTCGGTATTCAGGAATCTGACCGGTTCACTGACTCTTGCTAGTGCTCAGACCAAAGGAGTTGCAAAGAGTTTGAGTGCTTCGCTCGGCTTTAGCGGAGGGTTCCTAGAGCATGTTTCGTTGTTTAGGTCTTTGAGCGGTTCGTTGGGTCTAGGGAGTTCGCTGTTCAGAGGCCGCACCGTGAACCTGAGCGCGTCGTTGGGTTCGGCCTCTAGTCTTGCAAAGAGGTACTCCTTCTTCAGATCTCTGACTGGGGCGCTGGGTCTTGCCAGCGCTTTCTTCAACGGTCAAACTGTCAACCTAAGCGCTTCGTTTGGTTCAGCCTCAAGCGTCTCTGAGAAGAGTTCGTTCTTCAGGTCTGCGAGCGCGACTCTGGGTCTAGTTGCTTCCGAGACCAAAGGACTTGCGAGGATCTTGACTGGCTCTCTGGGTTCGGCCTCGAGTCTTTCTGAGAAGAACTCGATCTTCCGGTCCGTGTCCATGGCCCTGGGTCTTTCGTCTTCTCAAATCAGGGGTCTCGCCAAGACCCTGAGTAGTTCGCTAGGGGCCTCTTCGATTTTCGCGGAGAAGACTTCCGCGTTCAGATCTTTGACTGGTTCTATGGGTTTTGTGAGCTCTCAGTTCAAGGGTCTTGCGAAATCCTTGGGAGCTTCGCTCGGTCTAACATCAAGCGTTGCGGAGAAAACCTCGTTGTTCAGATCACTCAGCAGTTCAATAGGCCTCTCAGCGTCTTTCTTCAGAGGCCGCACCGTCAACTTGGGCGCTTCGATTGGTTCGGCTTCGGGCATTACAGAGCGGACCTCCTTCTTCAGGTCTCTCTCAGGGTCCCTGACGCTAGCCGGTTCACAGGCAAAGGGTCTCGCGAAGGCCCTAAGCGCCTCACTAGGTTCAGCATCGGGCTTCCTGGAGCATCTCTCGCTTTTCAGATCTCTCGCAGATTCACTTGGTCTTTCAAGCTCTCAGCAAAGGGGTCCAAGCATAACACTGAGTGCTTCATTGGGAATGGCCTCGAGTTTCGCTGAAAAGTCATCTCTCTTCAGGTCTTTCAGCAACTCCATTGGTGTCGCTACTTCTCAGAGCAAGGGTTTCAGTGAGCCTCTCAGCGCCTCGCTGGGTGGCGCTTCCATGTTGTCTGAGCACACTTCGTTGTTCAGATCATTTTCTGGCTCGATCGGTCTAGGCGCTTCCTACTTCAGAGGTCGCACCATTGACCTGGGCGCTTCAATCGGTTCAGCATCGAGCTTCTTCGAACACGTGTCGCTTGTGAGATCTCTCTCCGGATCCCTATCTTCGGGTTCGAATGGTGGAGAGAGTTCTTCGTTCTTCAGATCTCTGAGTGGTTCATGGAGCATGAAAGCAGTTTATGCGCGGGGAGCAAAGTTTGTGCCTGTGGCTCTGGGGATAAACTTTGGCAGTAGGGAAGTTCTAATGGGCCGCTATGGTTGTTTCAATTGCAACAGTAATACAGGGGACTTCGCCTTCCTGGTGATCGCTCTCGGGGTAGCAGCTTTCGGCGTTTACGCTGCTAAACAACGACATCAATCTTCAGGCCCTCCAACAAAGCCTGGGGAGGAGAAGGTTTCCGTTGATGAAGAAGGCTGGGAGACAAAAGGATCTAGCAACGCCGAAGGGAGAGCTGTCAATCCACCCAAAGATAAAGAAGGTTGGGAGACGAGGCCTGAAGGCTAAAGATGTCGGTCATTCGTAGCTGTTATATGCGCTAAGGGCTCCGAACAATTTTCTCATGGATAAGATAGAAAAAGCGACGGAGAAGAAGAAAGGATTCGTCGGAGAATTCACCGACTTCCTTCAGACCTTTGGTGTGATCGGTCTCGCAATTGGTTTCGTAATAGGTGTCGCCTCGTCCGCCGTGGTAAACTCTCTTGTCAAAGATCTGATCAATCCCATAGTAGGACTTGTCTTGCCTACGGGAAATCTAGCTTCGCTAAACGCGACTGTTACATCTCCGGTTTCGGGGAAACCGTCAGTATTCCTTTATGGAGACTTCATTTCGCAAGTCATCTACTTCATCGTTATCGCTCTAGTGGTCTTCCTAATGTACAAGCAGCTAAAGCGCATGGGTCTCGCCAAACTCTAGCCAGCGAAACTTTCCCGAACACATCATCGCGGAGGATAGTAGAACTGTATTCCAGCAAGGACGTATTGCACCGCAATGGCAGCTATGAAAAGGGACATTATTCTCGCAATTACCGCAGCTCCAGTCTTACCCAGTAGGCGGTAGATTCTGTCGGTTTGTCTTAGGACAACCCAGCTTACGAACATGACGATTACAATGGCGCTAAGGGCAACTATGATTCCGGACGATTGAATCGAGATTAGGGTCAGGGTTATCGCTCCAGGGCCAACAAGTAGCGGGAATGCTATTGGGAAAACGGCTGTCTCCTCAGCAGAAACAAGAGTTAGCTTATCCATGCGTTCACCGCGGAAAATGATCTCAATCGATAACAAGAGTAGAACCAGTCCTCCTGCGATCTGGAAGCTCTCTAGAGATATTCCGAATAGTAGCAAGACTTCTTGACCGATCAAGGCAAAAGCAGCTAAGAGTATGGCCCCGACAACCGCAGCGGTTCTGAAAACTTTCCGCTTCTCATCAAGGTTCATCGTCTTGGTCAGCCCTGCAAAAATGGGAACAGGACCCAGCGGGTCCACGATTACAAACAGGGCAACTGTTGCTTTCAGAAGGTCGAGAAGAAACATGTCTAATGAGGCCACTCTATCATCCTTTCCTCGCTGGTTTGGAGCTCTTTGTGGTGGGCCGGGAGGGATTTGAACCCACGACCTTCGCCGTGTGAGGGCGACGTCCGTTCTGCGCAATCATCTTGCTTACCAGGCTGGACTACCGGCCCAACGAGTGGAGAATCGGAAGGAGACTATATTTCATCTTTCGAATCGGGGAAATTCTACGGTTGTTTCTAGCGGAGAAGCCTAACATTCGTGCCTTGAGGATTCTCTTCGATAAGTCGAAACAAGGGGATGCACCTTCCCCCGGCCTTCTCAATCTTCACAAGAGCTCTCGGGGAAAACTTGAACGCTGCAATTGTCAGCTTCTCTTTCGGGATTCCCGACCCGAGAACCTTTCCTGGTACTACGATCACGTCTCCTGCCTTGGCTAGTCTCGATACTTGTCCTAGGTTGAGGACGATTCTGGTTCTTCGTGATTTGCCCAAGAAGCTTGCGACTGTTAGCCAGAGGGGCGCTTGGTGTTGCCTGCCAGCGCGTTTGAGATAACTTATCGTATTGAGCATCTCAGGGTTTGTAGGTCGATGGTCTCGCAATGAAGGGTCCTCTTGGCAGGGAAGCGTTTCATCTTGAATCGGTACCAATAAAGCCTTTGGAGATCAGATTTGTGTTTTGGACCGAATCGGCATTGACGGAAGACTAGCTTATCGTCTGGACCTTGAGAATCTCCGTCTTGCCAGACGGGCCCTTAGGATCTCCAGCAATTATGACGATTCTATCCCCTTTTTTCGCCAGTTTCAATCGAACCACCGATCTTTCAGCCTCATGGAAAATCTCCTCGCTAGTACTGAACTCTCTAGTGAGTAGAGTTTGAACTCTCCAGGAGAGGAGCAGTTGCCGCTGCACTTCTGGATGAGACGTTAGGGCAACAATCGGGAGCGGAGGCCGATACTTGGACACAAGACGCGCGGTCCTACCTGTTCGGGTAGGTGCGACGATCGCCGAAGCTGAGACTTGCAAGGCGGTCTCGCAAGCTCCCAGTGCTAACGCGTCGGCTTGACCGTGTTCGTACCATGCTCGACGTTGAGGCGAGATCTCCTTTGGAAGGAATCGCTCCGTCTCCTCAGCTACGCGTCCTAGAATCCGAACCGCTTCCACGGGATATTTGCCGATCGCCGTTTCCTCAGAGAGCATTACCGCGTCCGTGCCGTCGATGATAGCGTTCGCGACATCTGTAACTTCGGCCCTGGTCGGCGTCGGTGAAGAGACCATAGATTCCAACATCTGGGTTGCGGTGATCACCGGTTTTCCGAACCTGTTGCTCTCGTGAATGATTCTTTTCTGTATTATCGGGACAAGTTCGAGTTTGAGCTCTACCCCGAGGTCGCCTCGTGCAACCATGACCCCATCCGCTTCCTGAACGATCTCTTCGAGGTTATCAACAGCCTCTCGCTTCTCTATCTTCGCAACGACAAATATCTCATGGCCGTTGGCCTCGGCAACCTTTCGCGCCGTCTTTATGTCGTCGATTTTCTGGACAAAGGACACCGCGATGATGTCAACCTTGTTTTCCACGCCAAACTTGATGTGCTCCTTATCATCACTCGTTATGGCCGGGACACGGATTCTGAGTCTCGGGAGATTGACTCCCTTTCCCGACGTCAGATCGCCACCGTTGATCACGCGTCCTTCGACCTCGTCTCTCTTGGCTCGTAGGACCTCGATCCTGATGGTCCCATCTGCGAGGAATATTGTATCGCCTTTCTTGACTGCTTTGGGAAGGTCAGGATAGGCGATTGGTATCTTCGATTTGGCGTTGGTTGGCTTGGTTGTCAGGCTGATCCTGTCGAGTCTTTGAAGGCGAAGAGGTTCGCTTGCGAGTTTGCCTACTCTCAGTTTTGGTCCAGGTAGGTCTTGGAGTATCGCTACAGGGCGGTGTAGACGTTCGCTGACCTGTCGAATCGTTCTGATGACGCGAACGTGTTGGTCGTAGGTTCCATGCGAGAAGTTGATGCGTGCAACATCCATCCCCGATTCGGTCAGTTTAGTTAGCACTCTGGAGGAATCTGACGCAGGGCCGATGGTGCAGACTATCTTGGTAGCTATGGTGCTCGCTCTAGTTGTCAGCGTGCTCGCGACCCGTTGCTAATCCGATCCCATTATTCATAACACATTCCTTGCGGGCTAGGGTCGTCTTCTTCAAGTCTCCCACGCCCCCTAGTTCGCTGGAATCAAGAAAGGGGGGATCGAGGTGTCTCTGAAACCGATATCCTTGGCTGCTTAGAGAATGCGAGGAAAAAATCGTTACGTTTTCGGGAGGTAGCAGTGTCTTCCTGAGGATTGCTTATTGGGCCGCGACTAGAACTTCGACTGGTTCGGGCTCTTCAGTGATGGCTCGTGTTGGTTTAGCGAAGGTGTAGACTAGGGCGCAGCCTTTTTCGTCTATTCGGAGCTCGACAGCACCTGTCGGCGCGCCCATTATGTCTAGAAGTTCTGCGACGTCTTTGGGAACTCGGAGGTACGCTGATTGTTTGATGATTAATGGTTTTACGCTCTGGGTCAAGTTACATCTTCCAAACGAGTAATGGTCGGAGGGTCGAGTTTGGGGTTTCGGAACCCTACCCTATGCTCAACCGGAGGCTTGGTTTGAAGAGTGTGCGTGTTCGTGTCTGTCTCAGGGACATTTCAGAATATTGTGGCTGGCCTCGGCGCTTTGTCCCGAGCAGGGTGCCTACGATTGAAATTCGCCCATTATCAGCCCTGATTCCGAATCTAAGCTTCCCGATTTCTAGAACATGATTTTCCACGCTTGTCCCTAGGGGAATCTACGGGAGTCGGAAAAGGCCAGACAAGCCGAAAACACGCCCATCTCGCGGAAACAAGCCCGGGTTCATCCTGAGACAGAAAGAGGTCCTGGAAAAAAATGACCGAGATCGTGTTCGAAGTCCCGCGACGCAAGAGCGGTAGAGGCGGGAAGGGTTGAGATGGAAGCCGGTCATTGTTTACCGCGACCACGATTCTCAGTCAGCAGTCATGGAATCCAGCTGCTTTTCGCGCTCATCAGGAATGAATCATTCACTACTCGTTTGATGCAACTGGAAGCTACTGTTTCCCCTCTTGCCTGGTAACGTGTAGCTTTAGTTGAGTGAGTCGCTCTCGTCGCACACTCGAACTGATTCCGAGAATGTGCATGCTGGACTGGTGACTGGGCTTAGCGAAGATACTTGCGGTTCAATCTTTCAAAGGTGGAACCGGGAAGAGCACGGTTAGTGCCAATCTAGCGGTCACACTCGCTCGACTAGGCAAGAGGGTTGCCGTTGTCGATCTTGACCTGGAAGGACCAGGACTGCATGTTATATTCGGAATATCAGATGGAGAGATTAGGGCGACAATAAACGATGTTCTGCAGAGTTCCATCCTTATCAGCGATGCTGTCCTCGATCTAACCCCTCGACTGGGCATAGAATCTGGCTGTCTTCTCTTCTGTCCGGCAGGGCACAGGCTCGAAGAGATTCTCAAAATGGTCGACACTGGCTTCAACCTCAGTCGCTTCAAAGCCGTTCTCGCTGCTCTAGCTACTGAATACCAGCTTGACTATATCCTAATCGACAGCCACCCCGGAATTGAAAAGGACACAATCGTATCGATGGCGGTCTGCGACGTGGTCGTCCTCCTGTCCAGGGTCGATCACCAGGACATGTTCGGCAGCGGCGTCATGAACGAAGTCGCGAGCCAGCTTAGGAAACCCGTGGTTTTGATACTCAACATGATACCCAGTAGCGTGGGAGACAAGGAGTCCAAGAAGATCGGAGAGAAAATAGCAAGCCTCTTCAACCTCGAAGTCCTAACGGCTCTACCCTTCAATTCGGACGTGTTCGAAGATCTCAGCAGAGGAGTATTCGTTCTAGAACACCAGAAAGATCCACTCACCAAGAGATTCACAGAACTCGCTGAGAACATGATAAGCGTCATCGACCGAGCTTTGCAAGGTATCGAAAACTACGATAGAGGAACCACCCCTCAGCCTGTCAGCTAGATCAATTTAGCAACCGCCCAAATCCTTTCAGGCATATCATAGAATCCCAGGCGCTCTTCAAATCAGGAAAGAGGCTCGCGGACCACAGCACCGAGTGGAATTATTTTTGGCGTCGATAGGCTTTTGCATTCTTTACAATCGTTGTCCCAACTTCACTAGACCAAGCTAAACTTCAATCTGGCCCTAGCAAAATCGCGACACTCTCCAAAGTTTCTATAACCCCCAAAGTTCCCGTAACCCGGCCTCACCTTGAGCTACCATTTGGCAGACGAGTATTTCCAGCGGATACATCAGATAATGTCTCTACTAGACGATGAGAATGTCGAGATCATTGGCGCGATGAAAAAGTTCGGACCTCGAAACCTTCAGTCAATTGCCCGAAAATCCGGCGTTCCATACCCAACTGTCTATACTCGCGTCAACAAGCTCGGAACCCAGGGACTGCTCGACACTTGGACGTATCCCAACCTTGCCAAGATCGGACTAGCCCGATCAATGGTTCTACTAACCCCGACCCCGGGCCGAGAGTTGATCGCCAGCGAAGCTCTGAAGATTCCTGGATACTGGCTCTGGATCGCAAGATGCACAGGCGAATGCAACGGATACTACTCACAGCACGCCGTCCCTGTCGAAAACAGGCAGGACTTTGTCCAGTATCTCGATCAGATAGTATCATCGGGCCTCGCCACGAGCTATAGGATCTTCTGGCTCGGCGATTACCACTCTCACATACCCAATTTCGAATACTACGATTTCAAGAAGAGAGCCTGGAGATTCGACTGGCCAGCATGGCTCAACATGTTTACGAAGGGCAAGACGCAGAATGTCCCTGAGGAGAAGGAGTCGTCGAAAGACGACTTTGACAAGAACGACCTATTGATTCTCAAAGAGCTGATGAAGGATGCTCGAAAGAAGCTCTCCGAGCTCTCGCAGATGATCGGAATGACCCTTCCAGCAGCCAAGTATAGATTCGACAACCTCGCCCGCCGAGGATTCCTACAAGACTACGTCATTCAAGTCCTTCCCTACCCACCGGAGATATCGGACCTCTATGAAGTTCGATTGGACTTCGGCGAACACAAGGCTATGATGGCAAAAGAGAACTTGTTCAAACGGCTACCATTCGTCTTGAACTACTCACGAATCAATGGGACCAACTCGATAACAATCAGAGTCTACCTCCCTCGAACAGAAGTTAACAATCTCTTGACCTTGCTCTCAGCTCTCGTCAGAGGAGGCGCAATAGATCGTTTCTCCTACATGCTTCTAGATCCCATGACCATACAAGCACAGACCTTCCACTACAAGGCCTTCGAGGACAAGTCGGGATGGCGCTATGACAACCATGAATACCTTAGCGCTCTTCGCAAGCTTGCATCGTCACTCGACAAGGCGGAACCCCCTCCTGTAACCTTCCAACCTTCGAAGAGCCTTAGTGTTACGATGATGTAGCAGCGTTTTTTCGTCAGAAGCCATCTGGTCTTGGGACCGGTTCGGCTAGAATCGAGCTATTGGAAGCCCAGGACGGGAGCACTTTGGAAGTTTGCCTGAATGCCTTCTTCTTTGTCGAAAGCGGATGACACTTTCCTCAGCTTTTCAAAGTATTCCAGATTGTCGTACTGCCAACCCGTGTTGTTCTCGTAGTACTCGTAGGAGAAGGTTTGTGTCCTGATGGTCATAGGGTCGAGCAAGACGTAGGTGAATCCTGTAAGCACTCCGATTCGGGAAAGTGCTGAGAGCATGGTGAGTAGGTTGTTCATCTGGGTCCTAGGTAGATACACTCTCACCGCAATGGAATTGGTTCCTTCGACCCGGGAAAGGGTCATAACCATTGGAAGGCTACTCAATGTCTTCTCCCCGTGACATAAGCCCTCGTTCGACTTGAAATCCAACACCATTTCGTAGAGGTCTGAGATTTCAGGAGGGAATGGCAGCATGTCGATTACGTATTCTTGTATGAACCCAGATCGAGCGAGATTGTCGAAACGATACTTGACAGCTGGGACCGTCATGTCCAGCAGCCCCGCTAGGTGAGTCAGTTTAGTTCGCCCGTCCTTGACCAGCTCTTTCAGTATGATCAAGTCTTTCTTGTCAAACATACCCGGAATTGAGGGGTTCTTGCGTTGGGTCTGACCGGGTTTTGCGGCGAGGGCTTCGAGCCATCCCGGCCAATCGAATGTCCACGATTTCTTCTTGGAGTCATAGTAACGAAAATCCGGGAGTGGTGACCTAGCCTCTCCTAACCATAGGAGACGGTATTCGGAAGCAATTCCCGACGCGACAACCTTCTCAAGGTACTGCTCAAAATCCCAGCGTTTCTCAAGAGGGATCGCATGAGTCGAGTAGTAGCCGTTGCACTCACCCATGCAACGAATGAGTCTCAACCAGTAGCCGGGAACTCGCAGGGCCTCAGGAGCAAGTAGTTCTCTGCCCGGTTTCGTGGTGAGCAATGCCATCCCTCTCACCAGCCCCAGTTTTGCGTAGTTAGGGTGGATCCAAGTTCGGAGGAGCCCTTCCTTTTCTAGTTTAGAGACTCTCGCGTGGACTGTTGGTCGAGGAATGTTGGTCTTGTCGGATATGATCTGGAGGTTTCGGAGACCATATCTCCTCATCGCTGTGACAATCTTGACGTTCGCCGGGTCTAAGAAGGAGACAAAGCGATTGATTTTCTCCAGGTATTCTTCTGGTGCGATATGGCTCAAATATGGTCTGAAGAAAATAGGGGGCGGTCGGAACTTTTCAATGTTTTCCTTACATAGGGATGGTTTTGGGAGTTGGAGGAGTGTCGTCGCCTCGACAGGGCAGGAGATTCACCTCGCATAGTAAAAGGATAAGTCTTTAACTTATGTTATTCTGAGGAGGATTTGTCGAGCGGAATCTTAACAAGGTAGCGAGGTAGGTTTATCTCCGCTCATATGTTGTCCAGATGTGGGGTAAGGGCGTGATTGGAGAGTAAGATGGATGAGGAAAGAGCGGCCTCCCCGGACAAAGTCAAGCTGTTTCTCGGGCGGTATCCTGAGTACGAAAAGACCCTGCGGTTGGCGGTTGCTCATGAGGAATCAACAGGTTCCTCGGACGGTCAAGGGTGGCAGTGGCACGACGTCGATACGCACCCAACCAAGCTAATTCGGCTTGTAACTGAGGGAATTGCTAGGATAAGTCTCAGATCAAGGCAGGCGACTTGCTATCTTCTAAGGGAAAGAGCGACGGTGAAGAAGAGCCTCAAAGAGGTTTCTTGATCGCACAACCCCTTGAGAATGCAATCCTCAATGGGAGGCGCTTGACTGGTTCAGGCGCTTTGAGCAGGTCTGTTCTGACACTCAAGACTCCTAAGGACCCGATAGTGGCTCGTTTTCGGGTGTTGGCCGAGAGAGCAGAGACCTTTGCCTAGACTTGCAAGCACGCGTTAAGGGCTTAGCCGATTTCTGTCTCTGGGAAACATCGTGGTTTCCCTGATATTTTCCCGACCAGTCATTTTCATGGTCAACCTCTCCAGTCCAATGGACCAGCCCGCGTGTGGCGGGGCACCATATCTGAATGAGTCGATGTAGAACTTGAAGTTCTCAGGATTGAGTCCCTTGGACTTGAGTTGCTGAATGAGCAGAGCTGGGATGTGGATACGTTGGGTTCCAGACGCGATCTCCAATCCTCTATAGATGAGGTCGAATGCTCTGGAGGTCCTACCATCTTGGTTAGGCATAGCGTAGAATGCTTTCTGTTCTGACGGCCAGCCGACGATGAAGAATGCTTCCTCCTTCACAAGTTGGGAGAGTCTCTTCTCCTGCGTCTTAGAAAAGTCGTTTCCAATCTGAATGTCCTCACCGTTTTCCCGGAGTAGCTCGATTGCGTCTCGGTATTGCACGCGCTTTAGAGGCAGGTGCAATGGTTCGAGTTTCTGACCGATTTTTTCCAGCTCGTCGTTGCTGGATTCGGTGATCTTCTTGATGCATTCGGCGAGAAACTCCTCGAGAACTTTCATGACATCCTCGTCTGTCGAGAATGCTTGTTCGATGTCCATCTGCCGGACCTCGTTGAGATGCGTGGGCTGTTCAAACTTTTCCGCCCTGAAAACTGGTAGAATGGTGAACACTTTCTCGAAGGATATGGCGCACATTTGCTTGTAGAGCTGGGGTGACTGGGCGAGATAGGCGTCTTTCTCGAAATATTTGAGAGAGAACAGCTCGGCCCCGCCTTCGCTTGCCGAGGCTATGATTACAGGCGGTTGTATCTCCACATAGCTTCGTGCGGTGAAGAATTCTCGGAAGGTTTGAAGGATCCTTGATTGGATTTTGAAGATGGCGTTGGATTCCTCGCTGCGGAAATCTAGGAATCTCCAGTTCAGCCTGGTTTCCAGCAGTGTGTTCTGGACACCCCTTGGGTCAAGGGGTAACGGCGTCTCGGCTCGGTTCACCACTTCGAGCTGTTCGGGGATGACTTCGATACCTTTCTTAGCGATCTTGCTCGAAACAACTTTGCCTTTGACTAAGATGACGTCTTCTTGGTGGAGAGTGCTGATTTCCTTGACGATGTCCAGGCTCACTTTTGCCTTAGGAGCCGTTACCTGGACCATTCCGGCCATGTCTCGGAGAAGGATGAACGAGATTCCTCCTAAGACTCTAACGTCGTGAACCCAGCCGGCCAGGACTACATCCTTGTCCATGTACTCTTTGAGTTGGGAAGTGAGGGCTGTCCGCCGAAGATGGGACGTGTGGCTGGATGGGCTGCTAGACAGGGCTGTTCAGCTTGAAACCGAGTAAACAAGATGCTTGTTCTTTGGTTCTGTTAAGTCTTCTTCATCTGGCCTTGTTGTAGTTGTGGGTTGTTGACTTAACTTGCCTCCATCGACTTTGAGGATTAGGGTTGCGTTCTCCGGTTCCCGTTCCTCTACCATTGCTTCACCTGGAGGCCCGTCAGGGCTGAACCTCAGCCCTCCCGAAGCTATATTTCTAGCTGCGTTCTCGTCCCTGTCTAGGACGGTGCCGCACTTGGGACACCATAGTTTTCGCTGGGTGCTCTCTAGGGTCTTGTACCCGCATATTGAGCACTGTTTAGACGTGTTCCTAGCTGGAACGTAGATTACCTTCAATCCTTCCCATCGCGCCTTGTACTCTATCTGTCGCTGCAGCTCTCCATAGCTCCAATTGTTCATCCGTGCCCGATAATTTCTGCTTCGAAAGCTGCCTCTGCGATACAACCTTCTCAATCCAGTCAGTTTCTCCATGACTGTCCCATACCGTTTTGTCCTCGCATCGTCAACTATTCTCCTGGACACGTTGTGGAGTATTGGTTGTACGCGGTTCCGCTGCTTCTCTCCATACTTGGAGAAGACCCGCGCCATTGTTCGGGAGTCGTTTCTCTTGAACCGGCTCTTGACGTAGCGATAATCAGCCTTGATCTTGTCTGCTTTGGACAAATCGAATGTTCGAACTCTCCCGTCCGTTGATGCGACTGTCACATTGTCCAAATTCCTGTCAACACCGACGTATCCTTTCGGTTCGATCTCAACTGTTTCTTTCGAGTATGTGATGCTTAGCGAGTCTGAGGTTAGAGTGACTGATCGAGCGTCGTGCCCTGAGAGAACCTGGAGCGTACGACTGTTCAGTTTGACATAAACGTACCGTCGCGGTCTGACTGGTAGCCTGAGAAGACCATTCTGGATCTTAAACCCGTAACACGTAGTCAGCATCAGGTTCTTAGCGCATGGAATGTTTGCCCGGGGTTCTTCTTCTCGGCCTTTCGATGGTTGTGAAGTATACCAGTGGCTGTGCTGATCGCGCAGAGCCTATAATAGCTAAGCATGTTACGGTTGAGACGATGATACGATTTCAACGATAGAGTCTTGAAACTAGAAACGTTCTCTTCTATTCCAACAGCTATGCAGACGTTCACCATACGTCTAAACTCGTGCAGGAGATGCAGGAGATTGGGTGAAGCATGATATTTCTGTACGACCGTCTTCCAAGCCAGAGCGACCCACGTCCAAAGAATCGATTGCGTTTCTCTGCCTAAATAGGTCAGAGAGAATGACGAATAACGAATACACGGATTCAGTTTTATCACGACGAGACTCACCAATCCCTCGATCCGACGAAGAGTTGACAGACTCCTTTTTCTACCAATTCCCTACATCGAGCCCAAGGGTTGCCGATAATGCTCCCGATTGTCATGGTCGTGCTGGACGGTGCTAGTGGTAGGATTGGTGCCAATATGTCGCCTCTAGAGGCGGCTTCTACACCGAACCTAGATGCTTTGGCCGGGAGAGGTAGTATGGGACAAATGTACACCGTCGGCGAAGGTATTGCCCCTGAGAGTGATGCTGGCGTTTTCTCTCTACTGGGATATGATCCGCTTGAGACTCACCTGTCGCGGGGCGTAGTCGAAGCGCGCGGTGCTGGCGTGGAATTTGACGATGGTGACCTTGCACTGCGGGCAGGCTTTGCGACTGTCAAAGGTGACAAGCTTGTGGACAGGAGAGCTGGAAGGAACCTTTCGACACCGGAGGCTCAGAAGCTCGGCGCCGCTCTGAACAAGGAACTCCGTCTCAAATCTAATGTACGGTTTGTTTTCAAGCCGACTGTGGGTCACAGGGCGGTGGTCGTCTTCCAAGCTGATGGAAGACGGTTTTCTTCGAACATATCCAACTTTGATCCTGCCTATGTCAGAAAGGGCAACATCAGTTTGGCTCAGCCAGGCATGAAAGAGTATGACATTCCAAGGTGCGAGCCGCTGGACAAGTCTGATGAGGCCATTGTGAGTGCGGCACTAGTCAACGAATTCGGTTTCAAAGCGAGATCGATTCTAGATAATCATCCCGTAAACGTGACAAGGAGAAGACGCGGTATGGTGCCTGCGAATTTTGTGTTGGCGCGGGACGCGGGAACCTCCAAGCCGCACGTCCAGGGATTTCAGACGAAATGGGGGGTGGCCCCTTTGATGATCGCAGATCTTCCAGCTGAGCTCGGAATTGGACGATTGCTTGGGATGGGTGTCATACAGCTAGAGCCGGGTACAGGACCCGGTGACTATCGTAAGCGGGCTGAACTTGTCCTCGATTCCGTTAGCAGATTCGGTTTTGTGTATGTTCACTTGAAGGGTCCTGATGAACCAGGCCATGATGGACTGTTCGATCTGAAGAAGGAGAGGATAGAGGAGATTGACGAGGGGTTCTTTTCTGTCTTGGTAAAATCAGCCCGATTGAGCGGTCTGGTTGTGGCCGTTACATGTGATCACTCAACGCCTGTGGAGGATAAGGGGCACAGCGATGACCCGGTCCCTGTGCTTGTCATAGGTGGGAAGACTAAGCCAGACGGGTCCCTCAGGTTCACAGAGAGAGATGCGGTGAAAGGGTTATTCGGGACTTTGAAAAAGGGAAGAATGCTTCTAGAGCGTCTGAGGCAGGTTGCCTCGTAAACCTGTTCGATCAGATCGAGATTCCCAGAAATTGTCTGATTAGGATTCCCGCTATGTAGAGGGCGAGGGAGGCGGCTAGTATGATTCCTGCGATTTCAGCGAATTGTCTCTTGAATTTTCTCGCTGATATGACGGTGTCGTAGTAGGTCATCATGGCGACTAGGGCTACTCCGACTATTAGTGAGATTCCGAGCGCGGTGAGCATTGAGCTTGTTAGGAAGTATGGTAAGGCGAGGAATATCGCTGTGAACATGTATGATACTCCGGTGTAGATTGCGCTCCATTTGGCTGATCCTTCGAAGCCTTGTTTGGCTTGGGCGTAGGCGGCGGATGCCATAGCTATGGATGCAGCCATTCCCGCGACAACGCCTGCTATGCCCGCGAGTTCTGTCCGGTTGTAAATTCCTAGGGAGCCGGCGTGGATTCCGGATATCTCGACGACGGCGTCTGCGAGGCCTAGGACGATGAAGCTCATGTACTTGACTCGTCCCTCATGGATCTCGCCCATCAAGTATGACTCCTGGTGCTCCTCCTCTTCCATCATGGCTTCAAACCGAGCCTTATCGGCGGGCGGGATGCTCTTCACCATCTCACGGTAGCGTTCGTGCAAGGCGTCTTCGTGTCTCTCTAGGAACTTCATGGTGAAGGTCAGGCCAAGGGTGAGTCGGAGAAGGAGAGTGAAGTAGACCTTGAGCTGATTCACATGAACAACGGTATCGGGTGTGTATGCTTTCCAGAATTCGTAGTGGGATTGCTCGCCGCGGGCGAGATCTTCTAGCGCCTTCTTGAAAGACTGGTTTTTTTCATGTCGGCTGAGCATCTGGTAGACCGCACCATCCGTGTACTCGTCCCTAGCGGACTTGGCCGCGAGCTTGACTAGGTCTAGGCTGAGGGTCTCTTGCAAGGCTATGCGCTTCTTACGGGAGGTGTCTCTGGTATTTAGTTAGCCCCGTGAGAGGAAACCTCGGCCATGGAGGCCTCCAGAAAGGACGCCCTTCAGCGAACGAGCGGTCTCCAAGGGTCAGGTTGAGGATCTATATTCAGGCATGAAGGAAGAAGGGATAGGCAGGGGCTATTGAACGTGGGTTCCGAGCATTTTCACGAAGGGCGGGGCGTGGGAAAATCGACCACCCCCGGGGGGGGTCACCAGATAAAGAATGCTTAAAAAAAGTCGGTGAAAAAAAATAGTTATGGAAAAAAGAGACGGTCGCGGGAGACGACTAGTTCGGAACCCCGCTCGTTTCTTGAATATGCCTTAGTCCATCACGACCAATTATGACATAAGTTATAACATGGGCGTCAATCGTCCCGTACCTCGTGCCATGGATTGATTGACTACGCACAGCTACTATTGCTAGGTGCCATAGCAGGCTTCACGATCTTCCTCGGCCTCCCCCTGGCAATTCTCCAAAATGTGAGCCCGCGCAAGAAAGGCTTCCTCAACGCCCTATCAATCGGCATCCTACTGTTCCTCGTCATCGACGTATTCAGCCACGCCTGGAACACCGCAACATGTGTTGCATCGAGCGCTTTTTCAGGAAACGCTGCGGCATGCGTCGCGTCAAGCACGGTAGCGGTAAACTGGTCTGTTGCCGACACTGCGATCGATCTAATTGCTGTCTTCGGCGGACTTGCCTTAGGACTCTTGGGGCTTGTCGCCTATGAAGCGAGGTACATGGCGAAGGCCCCTCCTATTGTCAAGGCGCGTTTGGAGAATGGACCCGGAACATCTCAGCTAAGCTCGACCGAACAGGCTCAACAGTTCCGGATTCTCCAGGAGCATCATCCTTACAGGCTCGCGATGATGATCGCGATTGGCATAGGCGCTCATAATTTTAGCGAAGGACTCGCAGTCGGCCAATCTTACGCCTCAGGATCAGTTGGGCTAGCATTACTCCTCATAGTCGGTTTTGGCGCCCACAACACTACGGAGGGGTTCGGGATAGCGGGCCCACTTGCAGGTCTCATCAAGAGACCTACAGCACGCTTTCTAGCTGTTGCAGGACTTGTGGGCGGAGGTCCCACGTTTGTAGGGACCGTGGTAGGAAGTCTATGGACTTCTGTGTTCACTTACGTGCTTTTCCTGAGCCTCGCAGGAGGGGCCATCCTCTACGTTTCAATGCTCATGTACAACTCTGGAAGAAAACAGACAACAAACCAGATACTCATGACGGGCATCTTCGTCGGGTTATGCGCGGGATTTCTCACCGACCTGATAGTAACACTAGGCGGAGCATAAGGAAGGAGAGTGGTCAGAAGGGTTGGCCTGACAAGAGCCAGAATCCAGAATAAGCATTCCATCTGTCCTGTAGTGAATTCCTAATATGACTAGAAAAAAGGGGGACCACGATAGGTCCCCGAATGGAAATCGACGATCTTATCGGAGAAGGCTTGGGCCGCGGGAGCTGCGGATGAGTAGAGCCATGTTTACTGCTAGCAAGGCTTCGATTGCTTTGTCCAAGTAGGCTATGGTGTCGAGACCAACGCCTGTTGCAAAAGCAGTGGTCGCCCATAGCACGAAGAGGAAGATGGCATAGCCGAAAACGGCCGGTTGGGCAAATCTTGGCTCAAAGTTTGCTGCTACGACTGCCGCTGTGAAGATGTAGATAGTCCCCATTGCGTACCAGAGGTTCTCGTAGAAGCCTGCGTAGAAGTTACCATAGTATACGTCGAGGAACCCTGTGATAAAGAGCAGAAGGACCGCGCTCCAGCGAAACATTGCTGATCCTTTTGGCATTTGCATTTTTTTCTTCTCCTGCTCCTAACCCAGCACCGCTAGATATCCGGTCATTGTAGGCTGATGGTACGCACAGTAGTAGCGGAAGACGCCTGCCCAGTTGGCCGTGAATGTTATCGTAGCGGTCTGATTCACCTGTACGACAACGTCGGAGGCGCCCTTCACACTGGTGGCTACTGGGAAGGTCTCATTTTGCCCAGCGTGGACGACTGCATCGAAAGTGTAAGGTGTGTCCATGGAGAAAGTATGAGGTTCAGTTGTGTCCTCTATGTTACGATAGTAGATGACGACCTTGTCGCCTTTGTTGACTGTTATGCGATCAGGAGCGAAGGTGTCGTGGGGAATACCCCACGTGTGCTCGTCAAAGGGTAGGGAACTGTTGAAGAGGTAGAATGCCCTGGTCGTTGGTGCAGAGTAGTGGACCGCATAGCCGACGCTTGTTCCAACGGCAACGCCTGCGACAATGGCTACTACGCTAACGACAAGCAATAGCTTTTCTGCGGACCATTGCCTTGTCAGTTGTGTCATGGTAGCTCGCTCCAGTTTCTCGATTCAAAGAGCTTCGTGCAGATTTTCTTTCTTTGCATAGTTGCTTGACATAGTGGAGTTGGCAGATATAGGGGCCGTGCACATTGAGTACAGATCCAGCGAATTGTAATGCACCTAGCATAGGAGAAAATGATGTCTTGGCAATAGTGACGTGAGTCCCTGGTGATCCTAGTGTGCGATTAGTCTTCACGAATGGGGACGCTAATTATCCTTGAGGGTGCACCGTCTCCATTTTGAAGCTTGATGGGCATGCAAATCATCAGGGTCCTCTTTCCCACAAACTGCTTGGTCGCCTGGCTGAGCGATTCTATGATGAAGATCCCGTTGCCGAGAAGGGTTTTATGTGTTATAGGGTCAGGTGCTCGAAATCTCTCTACGCTCAGAAAATCGATGCCCACGGCCCGGACCTTTTTGGAGACCAGATACTCGGCCGCGTCTCCTGTAAGGTAGGTATAGTTCGATCTTACTGGTTCCTCTTCCCAGTGTTCGCTGCACCCGGTGTAGCAGACTACGATATCGTCCTCTGCTACATGTCCTTCGAGATTGTCACGAAGGTCTTGGCCCGTAATTGCGCTGCCGATCGGCTTGCTGGACATGTCAGTTACGTATGCCTCTCCGATCAGTTTGTTCGGGGAAATCTGGTCAATTCCAATTCCGTCTGGAATGAAGTGTCGGGGAGCGTCAATATGGGTGCCGGTGTGTGAGCCGAGGGTCAGTTTTGTCAGGTTTACTCCATTCTTCTCTAGTGTAGCGTATCTCACGAAGCTCGGGGATGGATCTCCGGGATAGATCGGCATACCATTGCGAAGCTCGTGCGTCAGGTCAACTGCCTTTTCAAAGATGTAGCGCATACCGAGCCCTCACTTTGGAACTCCTAATATGTCGAGGGTACACGTCAGTGTTTGAAATCTCTCGCTAGCCCCGTCCATTCGCGTGGAGAGCGAGGCGTAGAATGGTCTGGTAGATTAGGAAAAAAAGGGAGAAGTTTGAGAATGCTTAGACTTTGTTGAGGAGGGCCTTTACGACGTCTTCTGGGCCCTTGTAGTTACTCTCGGGGAGAGACTTGGCGACAAAGTCCTTGTCGATCGACGGGACGTCCGACATGTTGTTGCATGCTGCCATGACTTGTGTCTTGTTCGCTGGGTACTTGATGTGGTGCTTGATGTGTTCCAGTTCTGTTTTCAGATTACTCATGAACTCACAGCGACTATGCGCTCGATAAGAACCTTCGGCGAGACGCTCTATCCTTAATTTGCCGGGCTTATTTGATGAGGATTATGCTGTGAAGCTTGTAAATTCTAGAGTGTTATTTTATAGCGTTCCCGTGCATCAACGCTTCGATTTGTCAAAGATGAGCGCGCAATCCAAGACTCGACTTTGTCAAGCTAATTGATCTCGATCCGAAACTTAGGGACAAAGGAGTGATCGAGATCCGCGGACCATACTACACCTCTTTTAGCCACGGGTTCCTGAAAAATCTCCATTTGGATTAGAGGAATAAGAAGGACTGGAGCGGGGGCAGAGCTTAGATGCCTAGAGCAGTGGAAGCAGACAGATGATGACCGACCCGAAGCCGAAACTCTCTAGCGAGAAAATTAGGTCGCATGCCTAACGCCACCAGGTGACTGCTTGAAAACCGATCTCCCAAACACCGTACGCCGTTGTTCCTGGGCAGAGGGTGATCCTGACCTCCAGGTCTATCATGACGAGGAATGGGGAGTGCCAGAACACGACAGCCGCAAGCTTTGGGAGACGCTTATGCTCGAGGGCTTTCAGGCAGGTCTTTCCTGGACCATCATCCTGCGCAAGCGCGATGCGTTTCGGAAGGCGTTCAAGAACTTCGATCCAGAAATGGTAGCGCGTTTTCGCAAAGCGGATGTGGCGCGACTCCTTGGTGACCCTGGCATCGTTCGATCCAAGGCCAAGATCGAGGGGACAATCGGTGGCGCGCGCGCCTACCTTGCGATGCGGGCTTCGGGGAATGATTTCTCGAACTTCATCTGGGACCTCGCTGGCGGAAAACCCATTCAGAATAGGGGTCGCATACCTGCAAAGACTCCACTCTCCGAGGAGCTATCCAAAGTGTTGAAGAAGCGAGGATTCAAATTCGTAGGCCCTGTCGTCGTGTATGCTTGGATGCAGGCGACTGGTATCGTCAACGATCACTCTGCAGACTGCTTCCGTCGTGGCATGATCCAAAAAATGGGCCGACAATAATGGTCGTTCAAGAGGTATCGGCGTCCCGAGTGTTGGCGCTCACTCTTAATAGAGTGAAGGCGGCATTTCTGGCTTAGGGAATAGAGCATTGGCAATGAGCACTTTAGGAAAGCAGACTCCTAGACATGAGTCAGGCTTACGATTCCAGAGAATATTGGTAGCTGTCGATGGCTCTGAAGGTTCCACCAGAGCCTCGGAGGTCGCCGTGGATTTGGCGGAGAAATACAATGCCCAATTATTCGTACTGAGCGTATTTCGAGGCTACCCCGAGTACATCACCATGTTTCCTTCCATTCCGGCTCCATCTGGGAAGGCTTTCGAGGAATACGAGGCGTATGCGAGGAAGGCCGCAGTGGAGGTGGTCGGACGGATTGTCTCAATTGCCGAGAAAAAAGGCGTGAAGGCTAAGCCCAAAACCAACGAGACGATCGGTTCGGTCGTTCAAACAATAAACGATTATGCGGTCGCGGAGAAGATCGACTTAATCGTCATGGGGACCAGGGGAATGGGTGGTTTCAAGAAAATGCTCCTCGGAAGCGTTTCGAGTGGCGTTGTCACACATGCTCAATGCACAGTTCTCGTGGTAAGGTGAGCCTTCGAACTTGCAACCAACAACTGAAGTCTCAACCTCATTGCCGGTATACATTGTGGGGCTCGACGACCAGGACATCGAATCCTCCCTGGCGAAAACAAAATTTCAAAGATCAATAGAGTCTCTCAGTCACGTCTACCCTGAGATCGGTGAAGCCAGAGCTACCGTGAAGACATTTTCCAAAGAGAAGGCAAGAAAGCATTACGAGGTTCATGTTTTGATTAGAATGCCCAAGCACCAAGTCGAGTTCATAGAAGAAGGCTGGTCCATCGAAGAGGTCTTCGAGAACATAGGGTCGAAAATCAAGAGACTTATGACCAAACCCCGAGACAGTCCGTCCCGACGTCGCTTTCCAGCAAGGGCTGTAACGGCCGCCGCTAGGTTCCAGCCAATCGCATGACAAGGACGTCTTAGCGAAACTCTATCTTCCTATGGCTTCTCACGGCAGATTCTCTCCAATGCCCTCTAGCCAAAGTGCTCGCCGAGACAATCGAACCGTAAACGATCAAGGCCTAATGAGAGCGCTGAATCTGAAGGAATTCTATCCTTCGCGATCTAACAATGCGCGCAAAGGTGACTTTGGTCGGGTCGTCGTTTGTGGTGGCAGCGACCGGTACGCGGGCTGTCTAGCCTTCAATTCATTAGCCGCATTGCGAGCGGGAGCGGATCTGGCAATAGTTGTAGCCCCTCGACGGGCAGCAGATATCGTCGCGGGGTATTCCCCAGATCTCATAACAGTGCCCTGCAGTTCACCCTATCCTGACCCGAATACTGCGATTGAAGTGCTCGAAAACGCCGATTCACTAGTCCTCGGCTGCGGCGTTACCAGGAACTTGGAGTCGCACAAGGCACTCATAGATATTATTCAAAGATGCAAGATACCGATGGTTCTGGACGCTGAAGCTCTCCATGCCTTAGCTGCTAACCCGGAATCAATCAAAGGAAAAAAAACGCTCTTGTCACCGAACGCCGGAGAATACCAAGTTCTCTCAGGAAAACCATGGCCTACAACTCTTGACGTCAAGAGAGTTGCGGTCGAAACGTTAGCGAGGCAATACAATGCAACGGTCATCGTAAAGGGAGCTCCAGACTTGATTTCCGATGGAGAACAGACTTTCGAGGATCTTCAAGGGTCTCCCTACCTAACGAAAGGAGGGTACGGTGACCTCCTCGCGGGAGCTGCTGGTGCGCATCTCGCCAGGGGTAGGACACCGTTTGATGCAGCACGAGTAGCGGCCTTTGTCGTTGGACGCGCGGGAGAACTCGCCTCAGGCAAATTTGGCGAGAGCACCTTGGTCTCCGATGTCTTGCTGTTCTTTTCCTCGGTAATCCGTTCTGATTGAAGGAAGTCTCCACAATTTCAACATCAGGGAAATCTTGACTTGCTCTTCTCGCCCAGGTCCATCGCTGTTATCGGCGCATCGAGTGGTAGAGGTTAAGAACATGCGTCCTCGTGCGGACTTGAAAACTGGTCATGACTATGAACGTGACTGACTCTCATTCGTTCTCGTCAACAAGTACACTGTCTCAATGGCAGGGGGCGTCACCAAAATTGAGCCAGCCAACACAAGGTTCCACCAGTCCTGTTCTCCGTGTGCGACTAGTTTTCTTCTTGGTACTTGTTGCCTTTTTCATGGATATAATCGACGCCTCGATAGTAACGGTTGCTCTTCCTTCGATTCGGATCGAGTTCGCAGCTTCGATCCCAGACAGCCAGTGGATCTATGGGGCCTACGCGATTACCCTCGCAGGTTTCCTGTTGTTGATGGGAAGAGCGGGAGACACTTACGGCCAGAAGAAAATCTTCGTGGGCGGGCTGATCATTTTCACCATCGCATCGTTCACGGGCGGCATAGCTCCATCCCTCTTATCCCTTGTCCTTTCGAGATCCATTCAGGGCGTAGGAGCAGCGATGACAACGGTAACCGCTTTCGCGATCTTCATCCGGATTTTTGCGGAAGGGCCTGAGAGGAACAAAGCCCTTGGATATCTCGTGGCCACCCTTTCAGGAGGATTTGCTGCGGGAGCCGTCGCTGGGGGGGCCTTGACGACGTTCTTGGGCTGGCGGTGGGTGATGTTCATCAATGTACCGATCGGGATCGTTGCGGCGCTTCTCTGCCAGAGATACCTACCAGGAGGTGGCGGCTGGCTGAAAAATCAACATCTGGATATTCCGGGGGCACTTACCAGCACCACCGGGACGATTCTGCTTGTTTTCGGGCTGACCAATGCCGCAGGCGTTGGCTTCGCGTCGGAGTGGACCTTCATTCCTCTCGCCGCGTCGGTCGTGGTTCTCGGACTCTTTCTGTTCATTGAGTCCCGGTCGAAGGCTCCCTTAGTGCCTCTAACCTTCGTCCGGAGAGGATCGGTTCTCACGGCCAATGCTTTGGCTCTAGTGTTGACCTCGATTGTTGGTGGGATCGGGTTCATCGTCCCAGTATATTTCCAGAACGTCCTGGGTTACTCGGCATTTTTCTCGGGTCTGCTGACTTTGCCCCCGGCGCTCATCTTTTTCGTAGTGGGGGGTTGGGGAGCCTCTCGTCTGGTGAATAGGTTCGGCGCCAAGCGCACGCTTTTGCTGTCAAGTGGACTAATCTCAATCGGGACTATCCTTCTAACCTTCATGTCTCCTAATGGTAGCGCTTTTGTGTTGATGCCTGGCCTTCTTGTCTGGGCGCTTGGGGCAAGCATAGGATTTCCCGCGGTTAACATGGCCGCTGTCGCCGGGACTCGGCCGGGTGAGGAGGGCTTGGCCTCGGGCCTGGTCAGCACCTCGTCCCGTATCGGATTCCCTGTGGGACTTGCGATACTTCTTACGATCGCCAGTGCCTTTGACCCGCCTGCAGCCGGGTCGACGGGCGCCTCGATTTCCGCGGCTGGAGTAGTTGCAGGGTTCCAGGTCGCCGAAATAGCCGCATCGCTCATAGGGGTCCTTGGTTTCTTGATTGCCCTGCGCTTGAAAGATGTAAAGCCGTCGTGGGCGTCGGGTAACTGGAAGCCCAGCGAACCAGTTCCTCAGTAAACTCGAGTCTATGACAAGCCTAAGAAAGGGATCTATTCATCTAGCCGGGGACAGCTAGTGTCCCTCAATATCGGAAGAATAATTGGGATTCCCGTCAGAATCCACTACACCCTCTGGCTCGTCCTTCTCCTAATCGCGTGGTCTCTTGCCGAAGGCTACATGCCCCAACACTACCCTGGCCTAGGCGCTACGACTTATTGGGCGATAGGAATATTTTCCGCAATCATTCTATTCATCTCGGTGTTCCTCCATGAACTCTCTCACTCGTACATCGCAAAGAAGAACGGCTTGCCCATCGCTAGAATTACACTTTTCTTCTTTGGAGGCGTCTCAGAGATGAGCGAGGAGCCGAAGGATGCTGCACTGGAAGTTCGCATGGCAGCCGCCGGGCCGCTCGCAAGTTTTCTGATCGCAATCGTTCTAGGCGGCTTCTGGTATCTTACATTTCTGGTAAATGGACCAATCCCCATTATCGCGACGCTCTACTACGCTGCGTTCCTAAACGGAGTTCTCGGTGCATTCAACCTAATCCCGGCCTTCCCCTTAGATGGAGGTAGAGTCCTACGAGGAAGCCTCTGGCGACGATCGAAGAACCTTCTCAGCGCCACGGCGAATGCGACGCGAGTTAGCGAAGCTATTTCCTTGTTGATGATGGCAGTCGGGTTGTTCTTCGTCGTCTTCGGTGATTTCGTCAATGGATTATGGATCATCTTCCTGGGGTGGTTCATACGCTCTGGAGCGGAAACAAGTTTGCGACAAACAAGATTGACTGAGTCTCTTGCCGGTGTCAGGGTTGGAGACATCATGACCAAAGAACTGCTCTCCGTCTCTCCCGACGCATCCGTTCAACAGCTTGTCTCTGACTACTTCCTTGTCCATCCTCACGGAGGCTACCCGGTCGTCTCAAACGGGAAACTGCTCGGAGTTGTAACGATGTCCTCCGTTCGATCGATTCCTCGCGAGAAAAGAGAGATCGAGAGGGTTACCGAGGCGATGGTTCCTTACGAAAGAACGGTTACTGTGAGTCCGACGACGTTAGCCATCGACGCTTTGCAACTTATGGCCAAGAATTTAGTAGGCAGACTGGTTGTCATGGATGGCGACAGGATTGCGGGAATGGTGACTCGCGGAGATCTGATGAAGACTATGAAAGCAAGGCAGGACCTTGGACTTTGGGATCACACTCATGTGTGACCGGGTAATCGTCACTGATAGAGTTCAGATTACTTGACGCGTGCGATCGGGCGGAGTTTCTCTTCCCGAACCTTTTCGGCGCCGGGAATGTCCTCTTTGTCCCATTTTTTCACCCATTCAGCGAGGTCGCCGAGGAGAGCGCGTAGTTCCATCCCCTTCTTGGTGAGGGAGTATTCCACTCTTGGTGGAGTCTCGGGGTAGACTTTTCGCTCGATAATCTTTCTCTGGTCAAGCTCATTCAGCCTCTCAGCGAGGCTCGTGGCACTAATCCCCTGTATTCTCCTCTTGAGCTCGTTGAATCTTGCCGGTTCCTTGAGCCCTAGAGCATGGATTACCGGAAGGGTCCAGACCTTAGTAAGATCGTTCCAGGCAGAATGTAGCAGCTTGCATTCCTCGGTCTGCTCTTTTGTGATGTCTTGGTTAACCTGGGTTGACTTACTCAACTAACTAATACCCACTTAGTTTCCCTGGACTACCAAGTATATAAGCGTGACTGACCTCTAGCAGTTCAGACATGATGCGACATAAAGACGGTGTCAGAGGCTTCACCGAAAGAGAATACCGATACCTGATGGAGAGAAGCTTGGCAAGAATCGCCTTCGTCTGCGAAGACTCCCAGCCTCATATCGTCCCTGTAATCTACGAGTTCGACGGACGCTACCTATACTTGAGCGGTTGGAACCTCAAATACAGTCCAAGATTCCAGGACCTTGATGAGGAAAAGGTCACCCTTCTAGTTGACGACTTGGAATCGGCCAACCGGCTGGTACCTCGTGGAATCGAGGTCACCGGGCTTGTTGAGACCAAAGAAAAAGACGAGAAGCTATACCTCAGAATCACGCCTGTAGGAAAAACAAGCTGGGGAATCTAAACATGACAGCAACAATCCTATCCGCGTTAGAGAACCAGATTACTGAAGCAGTTGAGCGGCTAACCGAGAGCGTTGTCAGCATAGACAGCGTCCGAGTCACCCGAGACTTCCGCTACGGTCTCGTACCAATCGAAGGAAAAGGCTCCGGACTAATAATCGACCGCAACGGATACGTCATCACCAACAACCACGTAATCGATGGAGCGACAAGAGTCCAGGTTCACCTGAAAGACGGCAGAACCTTCCTCGGAGAGGTAGTAGGCTCAGACGCCTCCACAGACATCGCCGTAATCAAAGTAGACGCCGCCAATCTTCCCGCCGCCAGCCTAGGCGACTCGGAGAGACTTAGGGTTGGACAAATAGCTCTCGCCATCGGCAACACGCTCGGGCTCCAAGGAGGACCAACAGTCTCCATGGGAGTGGTAAGCGCCCTCGGACGGCCTCTGCCCGGCACAGACTTCATCTTCGAAGGACTCATCCAGACAGACACCGCTATCAATCCTGGAAACAGCGGCGGACCCCTCGCTGACATAGGCGGAAACATGATTGGAATGAACACAGCGATGATTCCATTCGCTCAAGGAGTAGGCTTCGCCATACCCGTCAACACGATAAAATGGGTAGTCCAGCAGATCCTCGAAAAGGGAAGAGTCGTCCGCCCATGGCTTGGAATATCAGGAGCCAACATGAACCAGGCAATCGCGCGAAGATACGACCTCCCAGCAGACTCAGGAGCCTATGTGGTCGAAGTGGACACGCGAGGACCAGCTTACGATGCGGGAATGCGGGTAGGAGACGTGATAATACAAGTCGGGTCCCACGCGGTCAAACAGATGAAGGACGTTCTTATGGCACTCTCGAAGCTCGCTATCAAAGAAGAGGTTGAAGTCGACTTCATAAGGCTCAACGCAAAACGAAAAGCTTTACTGAGATTGAAGGAGTCTCCTGTAGCAGTGTCCGTGTCGAGGGAAAGGTAGAACAGGTAGCATGGCCCTAATCGATCTCAGCCAGATAGTCAACCTCGTCTACTTCGCCTCCTTCTTCCTCATCTTCTTCTACGGGCAACGTCTCCAGGTGCAATGGCAACTCGTCAGTGTGAAGCGCAGCCTCGGAAAACTGGAGAGGAGCAAAACAGCCGCCCGCCAAAAATTCGTGGAGTCTATATCGAGATTCCAGATGGACAAGAAAACCGTTGAGACTAAAATCGACAGACTCAACAACTCGTTCACTATAACCCCAGTAAGCCTCGACCCATCCGGAATAGTAGGAAAACTAGAACACGTCCTAGACACGTACGACGACCATTTGAAAATGGAAGTCAAGGCCATTGCCCCTAACGCCACCGAGTCTGATGTTAACACTCTGAGCAACCAGCTTGAGATCTCAATCGGCTTAGACGGTATGTTCCGCCTAGTCCGCCACTTCTACCTCCTTGCCAAGAAAACCGGAGGAATAATGGCACTCGCACAACTCCAAATGGCCCTACCCATGATTATGGAAGAGGCCGAGGCCTACGGTGCAGCAATCGACGCTTTCGCAAAAGCCGAACCGATAGGCGACGGAGTCGGACCCCTGGTCGTAAGCCAGATTACAGCCGGACGACAAGGAAACGAACTAGTCAAAGACACGATGGTCTACGATGTGGACTTTGAAGGTCGAAGAGTCTGGGTCGTCCGAGCAAAAGGTCCCGGAGGAAACGTTGGAAAACCGGGTCTTGCGGTCGAGAAGCTGATACAGGAATCGGGACCGATAAGTCTCGTAGTTACTGTCGATGCAGCGTTGAAGTTCGAAGGAGAGCCCAGCGGAGATGTTGCGGAGGGAATCGGCGCGGCTATCGGCGGACCGGGCACAGAGCGATATCACATTGAGGCTAGCGCTTCGAAGAACCAGATCCCTCTCTTGGCGGTAGTTGTCAAGATGTCCTCGAAAGAGGCCATATCCTCCATCACCCCTCTAGTCAAGACAGGGGTTAATGCAGCTGTTAACAGAGTACAGAATGAGATCAGATCAAAGTCTAAGCCAGGCGAGAGCATTATCCTCGTTGGTGTAGGAAACACCATCGGCGTCCCTTAGCGCGGCTCGACCGTGGAGCCATCTCTATTGAGCGCTGCAGACGACAAATTGTCTCAGTTCTCCGGCAAGAAACACATCAGCATCGAAACTTACCGGAAGACCGGAGATCCTGTCCGCACACCGGTCTGGTTCGTTGAAGAGAACGGAGAATTGTTCGTCCGAACTGACTCTGAAACTGGAAAGATAAAGCGAATACGCAATAATCCAAGGGTTCGCGTCGCTAGTTGCAACATGCGCGGAACCGTCAAGGGTTCATGGCTCGAAGGGGAGGCTCGAATAATCGATCCGGAATCCTCCAAACATGTTTTCTCTCTTCTTAGAAAGAAGTACGGAATACCCTACCGGCTCATCAGGTTTGCCGAAGGGTTCAGCAGGAGCAAAGCAAGGCCAGTCGGCTTAGCAATTCGAATCGGTTCTTGATTCCTCAGCGCGCCCAGCTAAGTGAAACTCGCCTATTATCAGCCCTGATCTCGAAAATGGGCGGGGCACTCAAGACTACCTAGAAAATCGTTCACGATCAGGCGAAAAAACCCGATAAATCGCCACCCCGTCCAAGCCCAGATTGCGCCCTGACCCGCCCGTTTCGCCCATTGTCAATGCCAGACAGGAAATGTTTCCTGGACAGTAGGGGGTCTTAGCGACTCGACCTCGCGTCGCACAAGTGGACAGTTCAGACTGATCATAAAGAGCAAATTGATCTTACTGGGACAGGTGCACTATATCTCGTCGCAGAGTCAGCTCTCTGTCTGCCTAGAGCTCCGAGCCGAATATTCTAGGGTTCGGTGATCTTTATCGCTTGAACGGGGCACTGGATCTCGCATGCTCTGCAGAAGATACAGTCCTGTTCCCGAGCCGGATCGGCCTTCCAGTTCGCCAACGGCGCCTTTCCACTATCATTGGTAACGCCTTTGTCCATCTTCTCCTGTTCGCCGGGAAGTTCCATCCGGTCGAACACGTTGACGGGGCAGACGGTTATGCAGATGCCGTCAGCGATGCAAATGTCAAAGTCCACACCCACGTTACTCCCATGGACTCCGTACTCCTTGCTCACCCCGTTCTTGTAGAGAACCTTGTGCTGAATATGCGTCTCTTTTGTAGGCCACTGGTTTGGAAAACTAGCGTCCTCGATGAGCTTCCGAACGTTTCCTTCTGCCAAAGTAAATCCTTCCACACGAGCCCTTGTTAACGGCATATAAAACCGTTGAATGGATTCTGTCAAGTCTCTGGTCGGTTGACCGTTGGACTTGGCTTCGGAGCATCGACTCTGAGGATTACCGTAGTTGTCGGGTTCCCCTTCACAGCTTCAACTGCTCCGCCTTGCAGCCCCATCTGGGCCCGTGAACGGTCGAACCTCAACCGTTCACGCCGGGACAGGTTGACCGCGGCAACCACATCCGGGTCCATCATACGCCTACACTTCTGACACCATTCTCATCGGCTAGGAATAACCAACGACTTCAACCTCTCCCGCAGTCCCGAAGAGTGTACTAGGTTGTTACAACACACGTATTCACGTGCCTTCAGCCATACTCTGCTCTAGGCCGGTCGACAATGCGCACCCAGATCTCCACCCTATTCCACGAAACAGTGAACGAATGTTTCCGAAACGCGCTCGACGGAATGGGACCGACGGTCCGCGATGTAATCTACGATCTACTTTCAAAGAAAGGAATTGAACAGTCAGAAATATCCTCCCGCTTTGACGATGTCGTCGCGATACTGACAGATTCTCTCGGAGCAAGCGCTCGCGTTCTCATCTACAGGACAATGACTTTACTGTGTCAAGAATACCAAATGAGAGCAGATTTCAACTATCAAGACTCTCTCCGAGATAGAATGATCCTGCTCAGAGATCGAGTGGTCGATGATCATCTTTATCCAAAGCGGGTACAACGAAATGATCCGATCTTCTCAACACCTAGCAACACTCAGCTTAGCGAGAATCCTCGCGTGGCAATTGCAGGAAAAAAATAAAAAATATCGAATCTGCCCATATACCGAGCGCGAGTCCACGTCTCGCATCCAGCTTGTTAGCTTTCTTCGACTCCACCGGACCAGTGATTCCTTAGCAAGCCATCTGGCCATCAGTAGACTCTTGACATTGACCAGGCGCCCTCACTCCGCGGCCCGATTGAACCGCTCTCAGCTGGCGCTTGACAGGAATCTTGCTATGTCTACCTTAGGTTCGAAAGTGGTTTAAGACCGGTATTCTAGTCGCGTTCCACGCCGGGATGGCTGAGTGGTTAAGGCGACGGCCTCGAGATCTCAAGAGACAAGGGCCAGGACACGACAGCCGTTGGGCGTCACGCCCTCGTGGGTTCGAATCCCACTCCCGGCGCCATATTCCGAGCTTTAGTGCCCAATACGAAAATAGGAAATCGACTTTTTCATGAATGGGGCGTCCCGGATCTCAGTCTCGTTCTTCCAAGCTGCTTGTCTTTTCGGGGTTGTTTTTGACATTCATGCGGAAGAGGACGCTTTGTCTTGTGCTGGCATTTGCGCTTGGAATCGCCGTTTCTGTGAGGGGGTAGCTGTTTCTAGGGCGTTTCCAAGGCGGAGTCTAGGGGAGGGGCGATAGCTTGTGTTCGTTAAGAAAAAGTTACCACGCGTCCTGCATTTGCCGTTGAGGGTTGAGCTTCTTAGCCTACTAGCCAAACAAGTGAATTGGTCCCCAGCCGAAGAGGAAATCGTAGGCCAAGTTTCCCGTGAAGAGAATTATGTTCATGGTGAGGAGAAAGATCACGATTTTTCCTGATTCGAGCTGCTTCTTCAAGAGGAGTTCTCTGCCGGGTTTCTTCGATAGAACCTGAACTAATCCGTAACCGATGATCGCATAGATGACTACGTCCAAAGCGAAGAATGGCCAGGCGTAGTTGGTTCCGGTTTGTAGGCATGGTGGAGGGCATCCTCTGGTGTATCCTTTCCATGGAAATGGGAGGCCGAAGGCTTGCCATTCGCCTCCTGGCGAGGGAGTGTCGGTTAGCGGGAGGAAGCCTGTGGCTAGGGCTATGATTGAGGCTAGGCCGAAGAGGGCGAGAAGGGTCCGGAGACCAAGTATGTTTTTCCTTTCCATGATTCAGCTAAGTGTCAGAAGTTTCGCAAAAATGCTCTGTAACCTAGGATGTTCGGGTTTCTCTCTTACGAATATACCATCTAACGATCTCAATGCGTGCGAGTCCCTGCTTGACAGGTCCTAGCCCCGAATCTGAAGAGGAGTACTTGGCGATATCACGTTGGCGTGAGACCGAGAGGACTCTCATGATAAGTGCGATTCATGAGATGATAGAAGAGGCGAGGAAAAAGGCAAAGTCCAACCGCGCTCCAGCGAACCAGAGAGTAAGATGGACTCGTCTCGCAGGTCAGCTAATTTAGCATAAGGATTCTATTCTGACGAGCATGACCCAAGAAGCGATGGAGAGGGAGATGAGCTTGAAAGAGTTCATCGAATACGTGGACGGCACCCGCGTAATTCCCTCCGACCGATAACCAAGTGGAGCGTTCTTCTACGTCTAAGTCGAGATACCCACGGTTCTCACGCTTGGGCCGGACACTTTTGGGATTAGAGCTGAGAGCCGAATCCCACTCCCGGCGCCTTAGGCGAGGGGAACAAAATGCTTTCCGGAAATCTAACTGTCCGCTAATCTATTCTTTCTTGAACTTGTTCCAGAAGTGCTGTTTGTGTTTGGCGATTCTGGCCGCTTTCTCTACACCGGCATCAATGTCCTTGCTGTCCGACTTTTCGGTTTGATCACCTGTCGAACCTTCTGACGTTCCTATCGCCGATTTCGTGCTTGTTGAACCTCCACCAGTGCCCGGTTTCACCTCTCCCTTCAGCGGCGCCCCATCAACTTCGTTCAGGTCCACTTTTGGTTTTTCAGCTTCTTGTCCATCGCCTGTTTCGACAAGTGTGATCTTGAACTCGCACTCCGTTGCGCCTTGCGACATACAGCGGACCTCTTTTGCTTGAACTGTCTTGTCGAGTACTTCGGCGAATATTCCAGCTAGGAAACCGCTCGTGAATATGCAGTTCGGTTCTTCCGAGAACCCGTTCTCCGTGGCTTCAAAACAGTTGACTACAACAATGCTTGCGCTGCTCTTATCGAAATCGAGCCCGTCAATCCTGATCTTGCCCAGTCCAAGGTTCGTGTCTTCCAGCGCTGAATGAACCAGGTTTTCCAAACTCTGCCTACTCTGCTCGCCGGTAGATCCAATGCTTTCTCTGAAAATGCTCCCCTCATGTACCCCTATTCCACTAGCCAAGTAAGAGAGGAAGGGCGCTGACTGATCTCCGACCAGTCTTTCGAGAGCCTCCCGCATAATCCGGATAACATCTCTCCTCAGAATGATCATTTTCTGTCCAAAGAACGACACTTCTCCCCTGTTGTCGTTGAAACGGAGCTGATTCACCGATCCTACGAGTCGTCGGAGGTCATAACCAGTAGATTTCTTGGGGCTAGTTTGCAATCTTTGTCGCTCCTGACAATTCTCTCTCCAAAGTATCTACGGCTTCAGTTACCTTCTTGGCAAAGGCAGAGTCGGGATTGTCTACGACGAAAACGGATCTGCTGAGGTTGTTGATGACGTCGAGCTGGAACTCGAATGCTTGCAGGAAATGTGATCTGAACAGCTGGGATAGTTCCTGGCCGACTTTTACAGCGTCCTTGATCCGGACACCTGGCGGGATCATGTTCAGGGTGAGGAAGGTGGGCTTCTCAAATGTTTCTGCCAAGAGGACCATGACCGCAGTTCCAAAGAGGTCTTGTTGGTCGACCCTAGAAACAAGCACCAGCGCGTCGCAGCAGCCCATCGCAAGAACGGTATCGTTCTCGACCCCTGGATGAGTGTCGACTATAATGTAGTCAAGCTTGTTTTGCTCGCCAACCTTCTGAATTGTGTCCTGAAATACTTCGACTTCCAGACCAGACTTTAGCAGGCGAAGCATGTCCTCCACCTTGTTGCTTGCGGGACAGAAGAACAGTCCTCCTTTCTTGAGGTTGAACCTCTGTGTCAGATCTATCACGACATCTGCTGGTGTTGCATCTCCAAGAAAGATATCTGTGAGCGTTGCCTTGATCTCGCTTTTTTTCACGCCGAAAAGCACGTGTAAACCTGGTCCGGACAAGTCCAGATCCATGACTCCTACTCTCCGGTTCTTAGCGAGTATTGCCGCTAGATTCGCGGTTAGAGTTGTTTTTCCGGTTCCTCCTTTGAACGAGTGAACAGCGATTACCTTGGTCATTCTTTATCCTTCTTCAACTGGTCTTTCACCGACTGGAAGAATTCCTGGTTCTCGATCCGTCCCGCTTCCGCCTTGACAGCCTCAAGATCAATCTTCAACCTCGCGTGAGTCACCTTGTGTCTCCTGAAGGCCAGGAAAGTGCCGATCAACAGCGCCGCGATTAGAGCTGCAAGGATTCCGAAATAGTACAATGGAAAAGAGACGTTACTACTCGACTGGATTGGTTGGACAGTAATCGGGCTGGACGTTACAGACATCGTCGACCCGGTGTTATCGTGAACCGTAACCGTGATGGTGTAGGTCGCAGAGGACGACCCGGCCCCCAGTGAATAAATGTGGCTGTCCGTTGTCGGAGGGCCCGAAATCGTGTCAGTGGTTCCATCACCCCAGTTCACAGTGGTAGTCGCAATCGTCCCATCAGGATCAGATGCCGAAATGGTAATGACTATCGACTGTCCCGATGTGGCGGCAGTCGCGGACTGCGTTAGCGCGATCGTCGGAGGCCTGTCGGTGATCGTCACTGTTTGTGTAGAGACGTTTGTGGAGCCGCTGTTGTCTGTAACGTTTAGCTTCACCGAGTACGTGCCGGCAATGGAGTAGCTATGAGTCGGAGTGGCTCCTGATCCTGTCGATCCATCTCCGAAATCCCACGAGTAGCCTACTACTGTTCCGTCAGGGTCATAACTTGTAGTTCCGTCGAAGTTCACTGAAACCGATGTGAGAATAGTTCCGGTTGTGAAAGTGAAACTAGCGATAGGGATCCTATCTTGCAACTGGATAGTCTTCGTCGCTCTTCCAGAATTCGGCGGAGACGCTGAGTCGGCCCCTGCTACGTTTAGCGACCACAAGCCTCCAGGCTCGATACCTGGAGAATATGTCCCAACCCAGAGGTTGAGGGTTGAGTCGTAGACGAGCTGTGTGATCGTATCATTGTGTCCACCCCCTGAGAATAGGAGGAAGGCGGCTGCTTGGCCTGTTTGATCGGTTAGCTCGGTTAGGTCGGGGTATTGGATTGTGGCATTGAACTTGATCTGTTCGCTTATCGCAAAGTAAGACTTGGAAGTAATTGTGACCGTCAAAGTGGCAGGTTGGAGCTGGGGCGATGCGGTTACGGCTGTACCGGGGCCTGTGTTTCCGAATCCGTCATCAAACCCGTTTACGGCCAGAGTCGCAGTCCAGGTGCCTGTCTGGTTGCCGGGAAAAGTCCTGTAAGTTGCGTTAAAGGTCTGAGCGACGTTGTCATAGACAGTTGTGAGTGAGACACTGTTTCCGCCAGCCCCTGTTACAAGTACTAACGCAGTCCCACTATTAGCATATTGTCCGTCAGGGTAGCGCGCGGCAAACGAGAATTTCATCGTCTCTGTTCTCTCATACGAGGTTTTGCTCGCACTCAACGCCGAAACCGACACTAACGCAGCTTTTACAGCAAAACCATGAGCATCGGCCGGGTTCTTTGCAGTACTCTTGCCCGTAATCGTGATCACGTAGTTGTCGAGAACAGCATTTCTAGGAATCTTCCAAGAACCCGTGACCAGCCCTGTGGAAGAAGCTATGGCTGTGGCATTGAGCACCACGGTTGAGGTTGTCTGGGTTCGGATGATTATCGTTGTAGTCTCGGAGGCATTGTATCCACTCGCTCTTATTCCGATTGTCTCTGTTCTTTGGTATTCTATCTTGTCGGTGACAATGAAATAGAACCCGCTCGGTGTCACGGCGACGGGATTGCTAGCAACCGCTGGTTTCATTTGGTTAACCCAGCCAACGTACTGTCCTACCAGAGAGCTTGTTCCGCGACCCACAAACGCGGCACTCGGATATGCTAGGATAATCCCGAACTGAGTCTCACCGAGAGACGTTGTGTAGTTTTCAGCTATGGAACCCCATATTCTCGTTGAGGGATCTCGAACAAAGAAGTTGAACTGGTACTGTGTTCCAGGAAGAGCCCCAGAAACACTCAGAATCAGAGTGATCGAGTACCCCTCTTGCGACATAAACGGCAAAGGTGTGAGCGCGTACTGTGTTCCAGTGGTAGGAGCATGAACCAATGGCAGACTTGCAAAGGTGAATGTGCTAAGAGCGGAGAGAACCAATAGGACAGCGTACCTAGTCGCTTTGGCTTGTGGCACCTGACTGCTCCCCGCGAAACAGAACCTGTCGAACGAGAACCAATACGAGACTAAAGTGTCACGTAACTTCGAATGAGAGCCTAAGGTACCGAGCTTTCTCGGCAAACCCAAAGGTGATTGAGTTGCTTCAGCGAACTGAACTGTTCAACGGAGAACCTACCGGGCCTTCGAAGAAACCAATAAAGGGACGCACTCAGTCATGAGCGCGATTATGTCAAAAATGACGAAACTGGATGATGATGCAAGGAAAATCCTGGAAGGCAAGAACTTCATCTTCCTCGCAACCGTGAACCCAGATGGCTCCCCCCAAGTCACACCGACGTGGGTCGATACTGACGGTCACTACGTGCTCATCAACACGGCAGTAGGTCGTGTCAAGCATAGAAACGTGAAGCAGAACCCACAGGTTGCTCTCGCGATAACAGAACAGGGCAATCCGTACAAGCTCGTGATGATTAAGGGTCGCGTCATCGAAGAGGTAACTGGACACGTAGCAGAAGATCACATCGACAAGATGGCGAAGAAATACACCGGTGCGGAGAAATATCAGAATAGACGACCCGGTGAGAAGAGAGTCCTCTTGAAGATCGAGCCGCACCACATCTCCCGAATGCGATAAGCAACCAAGGAAGACTAACTAACAACTCAACTCGGCGCTTCTGATAGCACGAGTGTAACGGGGCAGATCATTGCTTCGACTGGAAGTTCACTTCGGAAACCGAACCGATTTTACAGCGGCTTCTAGGGCAGTCCGGCGGGCGTAGGGTTTGCACTTGCGGTATCAGGTGACTTCTATGACGCGTCCGGTTTGGGCTTGATACTGGTATCGTATGATCCTTTTCACGCAGTCTCCGTTCCAGCACTGGTAAACCCTGTCACCGTTCGAGAACAGTTCACGCATGATCATAGGCTTGCCGCATCCAACGCAGTGGAAAGCTCCTGATCTTCGCTCGTCGAGGAGAAGACGAAGGTCAATACCCCTAGTATCAGCTTCTTTCTTCATGTACTGTCGATAGGTAAGGGTGAGCGCCTGCCAGTAGGCAGCGTTCTGGGGTGTCGTCTCGTATTCGAAATTGCGGCCAGCGACCACGGGTGGGCTGTAGCCTTCCGCGACATAAACAGGGTTTTTGGAGTATGGCACCTTGATCCTCGGGCCGCCGCTTGGCGGGGAAGCATGGCTAGTGGGGACGGAACGGTGATTATCGTGATGAGCTGGTGGCTGATGAGCAGTGGGCACTGTTAGCCCTCCCAGCCCTAAGGTTCCCCAAGAGCTACTTCTTTTTGCTTGTACGAGGCTTCTCCGACGTCAGTACAGGGACCGGGAGCGGAACCTCCACGATCCCGTCCTGGGTAACCTGGAAGGTAACCCAGTAAGTTTCATGTGGTGCGCCTTTCATCTTGCGCACCCGGAACTGTTTGACCAACAGCCCTCTGTCTGCGAACCCAGGGTTGAACCTCACGTCAAATATTCCATCGACCACATAGAACAACAGATCGTCGAGATCAGCATATGCCCGCAACGGAGTGTGGTGGGAGCAGAAGAAGGGAACAAGCCTCTCCTTGGGACCCTTAGCTCTCCACGACTTGACACCGTCGAGCATGTGGAAGACAAGCGGCCTCTCCTCTTGGACCAGAGTAAACATCTCCGTCAAAGAATCAACGAAGACAGCGCCTCTTCCCATCATCTTCATCTCCTCCATCATCGTGAAAAGCGCGCTTGTAACCGAGTGAAGATCCTTCGGATCCTTGACGAAATGAGAATATTTCGGAGTCTCAGTTGGTTCCATTCTGAAGGAGAAACAGTCCAGAAACCTGAGCTGACCGGAATCCAGGTATCGGTCAATGTTCCAGCCGAACGATTCCATGTCTTGTTGTAGCGCTATTGGGGGTCCCTCGAAGTTCATGTAGATGCAAGGCTCTTTCTCTATTTTCAGCATGCTATAGAGGAGTTGCTCCATTAAGACAGATTTTCCTGTTCCTAGGTCTCCTGCAAGAATTGTGAGGCTGTTTCGAGGTATGCCCTTCGGAAGAACCTTGTCCACCGCATCGATCCCAGTTTCAAACGACTTCGGCAGCAAAGGCACCCTTTCGAATCTTTCCGCTTGCGCTGTCGAGATAAAGGATATTGTAACTATGCCAACGCTCGGCCCTGCGCCAGGTTAGCGTCACGAGCAACGTCGGTTAGAGCTCGCTTAACGATCGGCGAGTCGTGCTCTACCCTAGGTTGCAAGAAACGAGGTGGAGAGATAGTGGACTATGGTGTCAGCGTATTTGGGCAGCTATAGTTCTGATGAAGGTTTTGTCGAGCGCACCAGCTTCGTACAGATTCACCATCGTGTTGGTGCTTGCCTCGCCGCTGAGTCTTCCCTGATCATCTCTAACATGTCTCCACTTCAGTTGCGTGTGCCCGCTCTTGGAGTTGTAAATGATCCCGAGAACATAACTGACTCGGACGAAGCTGATATCGTTCACCCGGCCTAGAGTCACCTTGTCCTCAGCCTCAACGTACATTGTTCCTAGCTCGCGGGCGCGTTCTGGGAAGACCGAATAATCCGCGCCGTATTCATTTGGAATGAAAGAACGACACGTGCTGGTTATCATGAATCTTCGAAAGCTTTCGAGCAGACATGTTGTTTCCAGTTTGGCCAATCTTTTAGTCCCCGAACTCTGCGGCTCAAGATAAATGAGCTAGTTGAGGCTATTAACTTCACTCCTCAACACACACCTCAACTAGCTCAGGATTGAGAATCAAAGCGGGCGGAATGGAACGTGCCCGACTTCTTTTCAACCCCCTAACTTATCTTTCCCGGATACATAGATTTCATTCCAAAGGCGTCGTAGATGGCTATCCTCGTCCGGGTCCCAGTGCCGATTCTAGAGGACCTCGTCGAGGCTGCAATATCAAAACAAGGAAACATCTACCGGGCAGAACTTGCAAAGCTAATCGGTGCTTCCAAGGAATCGCTCGACGGAAAAACCTCGCTTTATTTGATCAGTCTCATGAAGCTCTGTGGATTCGCCGAAGCAGACATGGCTAAGATATTGAGGCAGTCGAAAATCGTCAACCAGCGGGGGGCTGTAACCCACGACATTTCCGCTGGGGACGAGCTGAAAGGAGTTATTGACAGCGCACTAGAAGGGTTCCAGCTGCTTATCTCCGAGAGCTTCAAGCCAACAACGCAGGAAAAAGAGGGGCTGTTCAACCCGGCGGCATATCGGAAAAGGAACCCTGAAAAATAAAGGGTTCAGGAGACCCCAGAAAACACGTTTAGACAAAACACTCGATCATGAGCTAAGCCGGCATCCCCTTAGCTTAGGCGGGAGCTTTATCTCGAGGAAATCGCCAGGAACCAACGCAGGCCGCATTACAGTCGTGAAGATGTGGATAAATAGGTAAAACAGGCTAGAAACTGGCAGTTGGAAGAAAATTGTCCGCTCAGAGAACGCCCCAAGAAGAAGACCCCGTAGCGACGCTCGCAGAAGGGCTTAGCATCTGGGTTGGAAAACTGAGCGACCTTGTCAAGAAAGTCGTTGACACAGGGCCGATTCGAAATGTGGTTAACTGGGCCCGGATGTATTCTCTCTGGCCGGTCAATATCACAACAGCCTGCTGCAGTGCCGAGTTCGGCGCGGCCAGCGGGGCACGACATGACCTCGAAAGATTTGGAGTTCTACCGATAGGTTCCCTCCGACAGTCAGACCTCATTGTGATCGAAGGGACCATCACTAAGAAGATGGCGAAGCGGCTTCGGATGATCTACGACCAGATGGCATTGCCCAGATACGTAATCGCAATGGGAGACTGCGCCATGTCTGGCGGCCTATTCCATGACTCCTACAGCATCGTGAACGGCGCGCACGAGTTCGTTCCAGTCGACGTCTACGTTCCTGGTTGTCCGCCAAGACCGGAGGCTTTGGAGCAGGCAATCATCATGCTTCAAGAGAAGATTCGAAGGTCAAAGGTGTACGAGCAAGGATGAGCCTATCTCACGAAAGAGAAGATGATCTCGTCCAGAAACTGAAAGAAGCCTTCTCCAACGATATCAAGGAAACAAACATCATCCGCCGCGGGAGGCTCGAAGTGACAGTTGCGCCCGAAAAGATCAAAGAAGTTGCGATGTTCTTGCGGGACAAGCTGAGCTTCGATCATCCGAACGGTGTGTCGGCGGTCGACTACAACCGAGAAAACAGGTTCGAAATAGTCTACCATATCTCATCGATGCGTACCAAGGAGATGCGGGATCTCGTTCTCGACCTGAAAGAATCGGTTCCCAGAAACGCCCCCAAAGTAGGATCTCTAGTTTCAGTCTGGTCAGGCGTTGAGAACTATGAGCGAGAAAGCTTTGAGATGTTCGGAATACAATTCGACGGCCACCCGAGACTGGAAAAGCTGTTTCTCACCGATAACTGGGACGGGCCCCCTCCCCTCCGGAAGGACATCAGATTCCCTACGGACTGAGACTCCGATGTCAGCACCAGCGAAACCAGTTCCCCTAACAACTGTTGAATCCACCGAGACCTCCGATTCTGGTACTCAAACGCTCACGTTGAGCGTTGGTCCACAGCATTCTGGCTCCGGACACATGCGGTTGATCGTGGAGGTAGATGGAGATATCATTGTCAACGTTGCACCGGACCCGGGTTATGTCCATAGGGGCATCGAGAAGATTATCGAGCTTAGAAATATCATCAAGAGCATACCCGTCATCGAGAGACCCTCTATCATCGACGCTTCCAACCTCAACCATGCGTGGGTGAGATCTATCGAGGAGATTCAGGGGGTCGAGGTCCCACGAAGAGGACAGTACCTCCGAACTCTCCTGAACGAGATGAACCGGATAATGAGCCATCTTTATTGGCTCTCCATTTACGGCGTATTTCTTGGTCACACTACGATGTTCATGTGGCCGCTCGGCGATAGAGAGCTCTTCATCGACCTCGCAGAGAAACTGACAGGGGCTAGAATCACGTACTCGTACCTTGTTCCAGGCGGGGTCCGGCGCGACTTGCCCCCAGGGTTCGCAGAGGAGGCTGTCAAGAGAACAGAGTATTTCGAGAAACGTCTCAAAGAGTATGATCGGATATTCTTCAACAATCCACTGTTCACGTCCCGGGCCAAGGGAATCGGTGTCCTGTCGAAGGAGAAGGCGATCGAGCTAGGATGCACTGGCCCGACTCTTCGAGGATCGGGTGTTGACGCTGACCTTCGGAAAGACGAACCGTACGCAGCCTACTCGGAACTAGATTTCGAAGTCTCAACCCGGCCCGATGGCGATTCCTTCAGCCGGGCGATGGTGCATATGGATGAGATGCGAGAGAGTTGTAAGATGATCCGCCAGATTGTCAAGAAGATTCCCGCAGGACCGATCCGGAGAAAAGCTCCGATCGTCCTTCCTCGTGGTGTTGCTTATGGGAGGGTCGAGTCGGCCCGTGGCGAATGCAGCTTCTATCTAATCGGAGAGGGGGGAGACAAGCCTTACCGTGCAAGGTACATTACAGGATCATACCGGAACATGGCGGCTATACCAGCGGTTCTGCTTGGAAATCGTTTGGCGGACATGCCTACCGCATGGTGGAGCATCGATTACTGGCCGGTAGAGGCGGACAGGTAGAAAGTTGGCCCCGATCATCGGCAAGGCCAAGGCGGCGGTCGATATTTCGATCGCGTATCTAACAGGTATCCGTCATCTCTTTCACAGACCGTATACCCTGAGATTTCCACAACAACGATACGCGGTTGAAAAGGGCTACAGAGGACGGCACCTCCTCCACCTCGATCGATGCACTGGGTGTGGGATTTGCGCGTGGATCTGTCCTGAGAAATGCATCACGATCGTACCGCGGGGCCAGAGATGGTATCCACAGTACTTCTATGGCCGCTGCTGCTTCTGCCACTTTTGCGTAACCCCTGATACACTTGTTACGACGAATCCTTCTGTATCACCCATAAGCCGAATATTGCCAGGCGATCGAGTCTTAACGCATACCGGGCACTATCGTCGAGTGCGTAAGGTCCTGACAAGAAACTACTCGGGAAGACTATACAACATCAAACCATTGGGAGCGCCCTTCCCGCTCAAAATGACGCAAGACCATCCTCTACTGGCATCTCCGAGAGACATTGTCAAGAAGGGAAGGCTCGAGAAGAAACCGCGCCCCCCTGTCTGGAAGACGCCCTTCGAATTGAAACGGGGTGACTACTTGACGATGCCTATCGCAAAGGAGGTCCGGGACACCGACGTTTACGAACAGGAGGTTGTAGTGGGTCAGCCCGGTACCGGAAAACCTCTTGAAAGCAAACTGATTCTGAACACCGAGCATAGTCTGTTTAGGCTAATCGGATACTATCTTGCAGAAGGCTATGTTGTAAGGAGAACTGTTGGTTTCGCCTTCGGCGAGCACGAAAGAGAATACATCGCCGACTCCGCCCGACTCCTCGAGAAATATTTTGGCCGCGAAACCAAGAGGTTTACATTGCACGATTCGACCCACGTACTTCTCCATTCTGTAGTCGCCCTTCAATTCTTCGAGACTTTTGGCCGAGGGGCGGAGAACAAGAAGCTTCCCGATTGGGCCATGTTTGCACCGACCCAGAAGCAGGCAGAGCTCATACGCGGAGCATGGAGAGGCGACGGGTACTTCCACAGGCCGACTAAGGGTAACAGGTCAACGTTCTTCGAATACACGACGATTTCTAAGACCCTCGCCTTCCAGTTGCAACAACTCCTCTTCCGCGCAGGAATTGTTGGCCAGATCTCACTTGCCACCCATGCAAACAAGAAACCAAACTATGTAGTGACAGTTCGAGGCCGTTTTGTTTCAACAATGGCAGATCTGATGCAGGTCAAGTTTGAAGACAAGAGGGTCAAAACGTTCTCTCGTTTTGAAATGGACGCAAATTACGTTTACGCGCCGATTGAGGAAATATCGTCCTTTGAGGTTCATGATCAGCCCGTTGTGAACCTTTCAGTCGAAGGTGATGAGTCTTACGTGGCTGGAAACGTGACAGCACACAATTGCACAGATTATTGTCCAGAGTTTGCGCTGGAGGAGACGGTGGAGTATGATATTGCGGAGTATACTCGTGATCGGCTTGTGTGGAGTCCGGAGAGACTTTCCAAGCCGCCGGTAAAGAAGGACGACAAGTATGTTTTCAGCGTTGACACCATAGGGGGCGCGTCGCAGGTTCCCCAGAAGGAGGAATAGACATTGTCAGGGCAAACCGTGCCGAAACCCGCAACAACGGTAGCCGTTCCTCAGACTGTGCCGTTAAAGTCGACCGTTGAGGGTGAGGGCTGGAAAGCGCGTCCGATAAAGCTCAAGATCTTCGGCAACCTCATCCAGGAAGTTGTGAACAAGAATCTCTGCATGTATTGCGGAGCCTGCATTGCCTCGTGCCCGATCGACATTCTGTTTCACAGCGAAAAGGAGGAACCGGTCATGCGGGGCACTTGTGCTGCCTGCCAGGTCTGCTACTACAGCTGCCCTAGAATCGAACTGCCCGTCGCGGAGATAGAGCAACAGGTATTCGGGAGAGCGAGAACTGCCGAGGAGGCAATTCTCGGGATCCATGTCGGAGCGTACTCTGTCAAGTCGAAAGATCCGGACGTGGTCAAGCGAGCGCAGGATGGTGGGGCAGTGACTTCTCTATTGTTGTACGCGTTGGACCGGAAGATCATAGACTACGCTGTGAACTCTGGCCTCACCTCGGGAAAGCCTTGGCGGCCTGAGCCTCAGATCGCGCGGACAAAGGAGGACTTGTTGAACCACGCCGGATCTAGATACACGCCAGGAGGGCAGGTGGGCGGACTCGCAGAAGTAGCCATTCCTAACCGATCAGTTGTCAACTTCCAGGAAGAACGTATCGCTCTCGTTGGCTTGCCTTGTGAGCTTCAGGGAAGCTGGCGGATGGGCACTCACTGGATAGCCGCGCCGAAGCTCGCGAGAAATCTCGTTTTCACGATCGGTCTCTTTTGTTCGAAAGTGTTTGATTATCAGAAGATGATGGTCGACTATGTCCAAGGCAAAAGAGGAATAAACCTCAACAACGTTACCAAGGTCAACATAAAGAGAAACAGGCTGCTCGTCTACACGGGCGACAAGCTCGCAATCGACGAGCCCGTCGAAGCCCTTGCAGGTGCGGCACGTGAAGAATGCAACGTATGCGTTGACTACTCGGCTGAATTGGCTGACATTGCAGTTGGTGCGATAGGATCCTCTCCTGGTTGGAGCACTGTGATTACGAGAAGTCCGAGGGGAGACGAGATACTGAGGGGCGCGGTGGAATCAGGATACTTGGACATGAGGCCGCTGGATCCCGTTGGTAAAGGGATAAAGTTCCTTGAGAAATTGTGTGAGAAAAAACGGCTGCGTGATCCATCTGCCTATCTGAGGCATGAGACTGCTTCTCCAAAGCCGGAGCCAACTCTGGTACCGCTTGAGATTCCACACTAGGAAATCTCCACTTCGAGAATTCATCTAGCCTGAAAGAAGCGGAGAGCATATTCATGCGACGCGAGGTCGAGTCGCTAAGACCCCCCTACTGTACAGGAACCATTTCCTGTCTGGCAGCGATAATGGGCAAGACAGGCGGGTTAGGGCGCAGTCTGGGCTTGGACGGGAGAGCGAAGCTCGCGGTCTTTTCGCGTTATCATGAACGATTTTCTAGGCAATCTAGGAAGCCCCTCCCAGAATTGCAATCCGGGCAGATAATGGGGACGATTCTCGCAATTTACAGTCTCTACTCTAAATGGTAGAAGACGGTCTTTTAGCGGAAGTCTTAGTTCATTCTTGAAAATATTCTCCCCTGAGAATGAGGTCATAGCCCACGAGTGCGTCCAGGTGCAGGACCTAGATTTTTGATTATCGGTGAAATTGGACTCACTGATCTGTACGCATGACGATGTCCGAACGCTCTCGGGGGAACGAGCATCTGCAAGAGGCTTCTCACCGACTGCCTTGAATCCTCCTCCTTCGCTTCTGCAGCTGCCTCAGCCTCGACAGGGTCCGCCTCCACCATTTTCGGAAGACCATTCCTGTGAGAGGGGCTACCCAAGAAATGCTCGGTCAGCAACGATCCTGGAGCCTGGAGCCCACAAGAAGGACAAGTATCGAAAGGCGCCACCGCTGCTGCGGGAATGTCGGGCGTCTGGCTTGGTTTGGGTGTTGCGCGAGACTTTTTCATCTTTGCCTTTCGAGTCGATCGAGTTAAACCGATATTGTTCGGTCTTCGATTGGGACGGGTTGAACTTCTTCGACGACGAGCTGGCGATGCCGATCTTGATTTTCGTACTTCAAGCATCGGCATTGTTTTTGGAGTCTGATGTCTGATTCGAAAAACCGCCATCAGCCCTGCAAGACTGCTGCCCACTTGCCTGCCAAGGATCTTGAAGATAACAGGGTGCATAGTCTCGTTCTTCTCCTCACGCTAGCGGAACGTCCAGGTACGTGTCTTGGGCGCACCTTTCACAGATGACCCTCCCCCTTGGGGTTCTCCGGACCTGATCATCGCTCAATATTTCTCGCCCGCAAGAGGGACAGATTACGATGCACTGGCTCATACGCTAACCGTCAAGAAGAAGATTGACGCGATCGAGTAATTCCCCGGTTGTAACTAATCCCGAAACTCTCTGGTAACACCCGCCTTAAATAGGCGGCAGAGATTGCCGCCGATTCTTCCTCTCAATAAGCGTAGGTCTTGCAGACCTTCGGACCCGACCAGAGTCAGGAGAGAAAGGTCGCCGGGATAGTTCTCAGTTTCACTTTTGGCACCATCTCCTGGATAATACTTGCCGGAGGCTGTAGACTCGTGGTAATTAGTGTTGGAGAAGGTTACGAGCAATGAATGTCCACGCTGTGGGCGTGCGCGGTTGAACGTTTACTTCTCGGACCAAACTGACAATAGGGTTGGCGCTTGGTGTGAGTTCTGCAATCTGAAGGCGTACTATTTCGGCGAGAAGCTAGTAACGATCAATTCCTAGTACGTTCCATCAAACCGGCTCGCTGGATAGTGGGTCTGACAACCAACAGGTGTCTATTCTGGTGGGGACGTTCCCTCCGCAATGTTCAGCGTCATCTCTCCTTCGACCATTTTTCTCTGTAATCGTGCGGTGAAAAGTTCGAGGTCTACTCCTAGCTCCTCAAGTCTCTTGATCGCGTCTGGTTGGAGGATCGGGCTGACGTTTTGTCCGCCTATGCGTCCATACGCGACGGCTTCGAAGGGGAATCTTTCGCCTTTGTATATCGCGTAACCCGTTAGGAAGTTGGCGACTCCGCCGCCGACGCCGCTGGCGTCACCCATCTCATCGATGAACACGTCGATTTCATATTGTAGCTGGGCCTCCTCGGCTTTCCGGAACGGGTTCTGAGCGTTCATCGATGATCAGCCGTAGGCTGGCATGTCGAGCGGGTGCCACTGTTTTGCTCTCAGACCCCTAACGCGTGACCACGACAACCAGCCGGAGATAACAGATGCGGCCAGAGGGATGTCTATCGCTATCGCGCTCGCGGTGAGCCCGCCGCCAAACTGGATTACTAGTTGAGCAACGAACGCGATTGCAACTGTTGCTAAACCCATGGTAGCGGGCCAGAGTTTGGGCTTACGCAAAAAGAATCCTGACACAACGGCCGCAGGGGCGAGAATTGCATAGATGCTGAAGATCGCTGGGGTGGCGAGGCTGAACGAGGCGACTAAGCCAAGCCAGATTCCTGAAATGATGAACAGGATGCTTGTGAGGTTGAGAACATTGTATCTAGAGGGGGAGATCACGGCCGCGGACAAGGGCGGGGTAAACGAGAACGGCTTTCCCAGCGCTTGGTTGGCGTTGGTTGTTCCAAGATGCTTCTTTCCCGTTATCACGTCGACTGGTGCGTTGACGAAGTTTTCGACGAGGATGATTCTGTGCTGGCCTATGCCAGAGGCGGGACCAACCTCTATCGAATAATCGGGTCCAACGGTGAGTTCGAGTTTTGTGTCAGGCGTGCAAGAGTGCTGGACAGTTGCGCCAGGTCTTGTCTGGATAAGGGTCCAGTTCGAGCCCTCTTTTCTCGTGCAGATTAGGGCGGCCCATTTTGAGCCAGGTTCTATTTTTGGGAGTCCAACTTCTGGGGCAAGGTCTGTCATGCCGAAACGTTTGTCTTCGCAGAATGTCTGTGGGCATGATCTGCATTTCCAGACGTCGATCGTGCCCATGACGTTGCCGTTATCGATGAGGTTGACGACTCCGAAATAGACTACGTCGTGCTGGTGTAACTCCAAGACTGGAGTGTCCGAGAGGGTCTTGGGCCTTGAAAAGTCTTGGCACACCGAAGGGGAACATTGGTTTTTTACCGACGTAGAGAGTCTTGGACGCGAATGCGTTTTGCTGGACATCAAGCTCGTGAGGGAGAGCCCAGAGGTGGTGAAAGAGAGCCTGAGAAAGAGAGGCTTGACCGAGAAGCTGGGCCAGGTGGATTTGTTGTTGAAGCTGGACGCTGAATGGCGGCTGCTCCAAGCGGAGACTGATCAGCTGAGGAAGAGACGGAACGAGGTCACCGCAGCAATCGCGGAGGCGAGAAAAAAGAAACAGGATGCCACAGCACTAATGAAAGAAGCCGAGGCAGTCCCGGAGAAGATCAAAAGCCTCGAAGCAAGAATCGATGCGGAAAGAGAGAAGATCGATAATATTCTCTTGAACCTTCCCAACATTATTCACGATAGCGTGCCCTTTGGAAAAGACGAAGACGACAATGTAGAATTGAGAAAATGGGGCACTATTCCAAAGTTTGACTTCAAGGCTCTCGACCACATCGATCTAGGACTCAAACATGGGCTCATCGATGTTGAGAAAGCTGGCCGTGTTGCTGGTGCACGGTTCTATTATCTGAGAGAAGACCTTGTCAGGCTAAACCACGCGCTCATCCAGTACGGACTAGATTTTGTCAAGAGGAAAGGGTTCGAGCTCTACCAGCCTCCATACTTCCTCCGACGCGACATCATAGCTGGAGCGGTTCCGCTCACCGACTTCGAAGACATGATCTACAAGATCGAAGGGGAAGATCTGTATTTGATCCCGACAGCTGAACATGCTCTTCTGGCACTTCACAATGATGATATTATCGATCAACCGAAGCTGCCACTGCGCTACGCCGGGTTCAGCCCATGTTTTCGAAAAGAAGCCGGAGCACATGGGAGGGACACCAAAGGAATATTCCGAGTCCACCAGTTCGAAAAGGTCGAGATGTTCCTCTTCTCAACACCACAGGATTCATGGAAACTTCACGAGGAGTTGTTGCGGAACGTTGAGGAGTTCTTTCAAAGTCTCAAGATCCCGCACAGGATCGTTAACGTATGCACCGGGGACCTTGGGACGGTCGCCGCGAAAAAGTACGATCTCGAGGCGTGGTTGCCTGGACAAGGAAAGTATCGGGAGATGGCGTCATGCAGTAACTGTACCTCTTACCAGGCTGTCAGGTCAAGGGTTCGTTATAGGGAGAAGCCCAGCCTTCCCACCAAATACGCACATACCTTGAACAGCACTCTAGTTGCCACTGAGCGCGCCATTGTGGCGATAATGGAAAACAACCAGACACCCGACGGAGCGATCGAATTACCTCATGTTCTGCAAAGTTACATGAATGGACAGCGAGAGATTCCACAAAACCGGTAACATCCCTTACCATCAGAAGTCTCTTCGTCAACCTCGTGTGTTCTCTCATTTAGACGAAAACAAGGGCGGATCCAATCAGGTATACGGCTGCGGATGCAATAACGCCGATGAGCAATGTTTCTAGCCCGCTCCTCCATAATTTTCTGCCGACTATCCGACCCTTCCACACTCCGACCGCGAATAGAAACAACGGGGAGACCAGTGCTGCGGCTAGGATAGAGCTGTCTCTCGAGTTGAGAAGAAGGAAAGGAACCAAGGGTATCAGGGCACCGACTAGAAATGAGAGGCCTATCACTCCGCCCATCTTGAACGGGTTTTCCAGCCTTGTCCTGTGCTCATGTAACTCGTGGATCAAAATGTCTTCCAAGAATTTCTCCTTGTCAGAAGCAATTGTCTCAACCACTTTTCCTGCTTCGTCTTGACTGAGACCCTTTGCGACGTAGAAATTTCTCAGCTCGCTCTTCTCCTCTTCAGGCTCCTGTTCTATCTCGCCTGCTTCCCTTTTGGCGTCCGCCTGGTAGAGCTCGTACTCGGACCGCTCCGCAAGGAGACCTCCAAAAAACATGGAGATGGCCCCGGCGAGCATAGAGGCTATTCCAGCGAAACGGATCAGTGGTAGATTGTTGGTCGCTCCGGCAAATCCGCTCAGAAATGCAAGGTTTGTGACAAGCCCGTCCGATATTCCTAGCGCTGAGCTTCCAATGTAGCCTCTAGCGCGGATATGCTTGTGTCTCTCGGCTGGCTGCGTTTTCAAACGGGCTACCTATCGATCCACATTGAAGCTAGCGACTGGGGATCAAGCTGTGTTATTTCAGCCCTCGCCCTCTTAACTGGCCGGACACGTTAATTTCCCTCGCTAGGCTCACGGATATGAATGATGGAGTGGCATCGATGAGTGAGAAAAAAGATTTCAATGTTAAGGAGTTGTCAAATTCTACTTGGCCGGATTTTGAGAAGCTTGCGCTAAAGCAGGGCCACTGTTGGTGCATGTACTATCAACGACCACGACCAGTCCGCGGAAAATTTTCGACGGCTGAGAGAGGAATGATGAACAGGAAAGTGAAGGAGACGCTTGTCAAACAAGGTCGTTCGCATGCCGCACTTGTGTACGATGGTGAGACGCCAATCGGCTGGTGCCAGTACGGACCAAAGGAAGAGCTTCCCAGAGTCGATGCCGGCCGCAACTACAAGAAACTGGGACCTCTTCCCGGAGCATACTTACCAGTTGGATTTGGGGAAAATCTCGTGCTATAAGCGCTTGCTATGCTTTCATTCCCTTGAACAGTCTTCAGGACGGCGCGAGACTTGAGTAGGCCCTGGGGGGCCCAAAAGTCACAGTTTTCTGATTCAAAAGTGGATCAGAAAACCGATTCCAAAAGTGGTTTCAAAAAATTGTTTCCGAATAGCTGCCAATAAGTGGTTTCAAAAGTCCTATTTCAGAATGGGTTCCAAAATGCGTTGGTCTCAAAGTCTATTTCCCATGGTTTCGTATACTATATTGCGTAGTCTCTTCGGGGGGCATTCTCTCCCCCGGCGATACCGCATAGGTTCCATTCGATGCCAATTCCGATCCGGGGAGGCTATCGAGGAGGGATCATGGTCGGATCGTCATATCGGCCCTGCTGGCGTCCTGCTCTGCGGCTTGAACACCCAGCATAGCCAAGCCCCTACGACCATCAGGGCCCCTCCAATAACAGAAGGCAGGATCAATGGGGCGTAGTTCGTAGTGCAGCCTCCCCCAAGAACGGTCCCAGCGCAAAGACCGGTGTTGGCGAGACCGAACTGGGTTGCACCGAAAACTACGCTAAAAAAGCCGATAACTAGTAGCAGTTTTCCAACGTTCGCGATGTCTCCGTTACCCATAAAGAATCCAAATGGCTTGAATGCACCTTAACGTTCCGTATCCGGAGTTACAGTGATAATCTCGAATCCTTTAGAACCATCTTCTTGGACAGGATACCTGTGTCAATATTTCTGTCCGTACCCGGCCAGATAATCTTCTATGCTGTGTATGTCTCCATCTTCCTTTGCTCGCACTCTTTTCTTATCCTGATCCGTCTTAGGCATGCCCGCCAACAAAGGCCAAGTTCGGGCTTGGACCCAGGTCGATTTTAGTGGCGGGCTCCTTGGTCTTTTGGTTCTTGGTATTGGTTGCCGTCTGGGTTGGTTATGCTGGATTCGGGCCGCTCCCCGATTGGACGTACTATCTTGGACTGTCCCTCTCAATTCTAGGTAATGCGATATGGTTCTGGGGACACCAGACTTTGGGCCGGCATTACTCCCAAGCGTTAGTGATTTACCAAGGTCATCAGTTGGTGGAGAGGGGGCCGTACAGGTTCGTGCGGCATCCCATGTAATCGGGTCTTATTCTTGTGTATCTGGGTATAGGATGGGCGGTTCAGTCTTGGGTAGCCGCGGCCATCATCACTCTCCTAACGGCCATTCTGGCTGCTACATTCTCTGGATATCGCATTCCCAAGGAGGAGAAGGCCCTCGTCTCCGAGTTTGGTGAACGGTACATAACATACTCTAGAAGAGTCAAACGTCTCATCCCCTTTATCTTCTAGATCCTGAAGGATTTCCAGAACGCGATTCGGGGTACCTAACCTCGTTGTCCGCGAATATTACGCCGTTCGCAAGGATAGAGGTCTATTGCCCACGAATCCCACGTTAATACAAGGGGTCCAAAGAAATGTCGACGATTCTCGAACCAAAGGTAAATATTGACTCCCACCCACCTGACCTCTCAGAGTCGTTTGGGTTGGGAAGAAGAAGACGTCGGGTAGTTAGAATCGTCAAGAAGAAACTACCAACCGTCTTCACGTGCCCACGATGCGGCGAAGAAGCTGTCAGGGTAACCATTGACAAGCAGACTGGACACGCAACGGTCCTCTGCGCCCTCTGCCAGCTCAAAGACGATTTTCCAGCCCATCCCGCTGCTCAGACGATAGATGTCTATTCCTACTTCACAGACCGGTTCTACGGGGTCAAGGATCCCAGGGCAATAATCCCTCGGGAAAGAGAACATGTTATGGCTCCGTCTGACGAGCCGGAAGAGCCTTCCCTTGAGACCTCAGCTGAGGAGTCCACTGCAATCGAGGTGGTTCCCAAGACCCCTCTGGCCGAGACCCTGACAAACCCTGTTCCGGACGTTCCTCCTACTGAGCCAGTCGAAGCAAACTCATCTCCAGCGGAATCCATGGAGGAACCGAATCTACCCGGTGAGAATGCTCCCGCCGAGGAGAACACCCAGTCTCAAGAAGCTGACGAAAAGGCTGAGTCTGAAGAAGAGGGTGAGCCGTTCGCGGATATTCTCCAGGAGAACAAAGACAAGAAACGGTACAGTCCCAATCCGCTTCCCCCTCAAGCCTCTGAAGAAGCCTAGTTCGAACCCGGTTTCTTTTCCTCATAGATAGGTGTCAGGAGGTTGACAACTCTGTCAACCGTAGCTCTACGATCCCTGAGAGACTGAACAAGGTCCTTCTCATAGATCTTGAAGATATTGGTCATTGTCATCCTCGGATGAAGAGCACTGAAAGCAGCTTTTGATCTCGGTGCCCGTATGATGAGACCTCGGCTAATCATGACTTGAAGAAGGTCGCTCGTCTTCTCCTTTGAGAGGACGAGAGTTTCAGCGAGCTCATCTAGCTCAATGCTGTCCTGTTCAAGCATGTGAAGGTAGGCAAGTGTCTCCAGAGTGGGTAGGTTGAATTGGCGTTCGAGAAGTTGAGCAATCTCGCTCTTGTTGATCGGTTGGCGCTTGAGCGAGCCCGGAACAGGCATGAAACACCCCTCAGGGTAGTACCCTATTTCACCTTGTGACTGGTGTCAAAAGCATTAATACCGGTCCCGCCAGGCGTATTCACTACTCAGAGTGGTATATGATGGCACTATTAGAAATCGAACTACCGGCGGAACTACAGTCGCCACAGAAGCAAATAGGACAATTCATTCGCCGAACGCAAAGCATCTGCCCGGAATGCAACCGCATTCTCCCGAGCACCGTCTTCGAGCGGGAAGGCAAGGTCTTCATGACCAAGACCTGCCCAGAGCACGGTGAGACAGAAGAGCTCTACTTCGGCTCATACGACATGTATCAAAAGTTCGCGACCTACTGGTCTGACGGCAAAGGAACCCACGCACCGAACGTCCCGATCGAGAGCTGCGCATGCCCCGCAAACTGCGGATTATGCTCCAACCACCTCAGCCACACCGGTCTTGCGAATATCATTGTTACCAACCGTTGCGATTTGACCTGCTGGTACTGCTTCTTCTACGTCAAGAAGGGACTGGAAGGAGCGTACGTGTACGAGCCGAGCCTCGACCAGGTCAAAGAAATGGTCCGAGCTCTCAAAGCTGAGAGGCCAGTACCAGGAAACTCGCTCCAGATAACCGGAGGAGAACCGACCCTACGACCAGAGCTTCCAGAGATCGTCAAGATCATTAAGGATGAGGGAGTAGACCATATCCAGCTCAACACGAACGGCATTAACCTCGCACTCAACCCCAACCTAGCCCATATCCTACGCGATAACGGGCTCAGCAACCTCTACATGAGCTTCGACGGAGTTAGCCCCAAGACCAACCCCAAGAACCACTGGGAAGCACCCTACACAATCGAGAGTTGTCGAAAAGCAAACCTAGGAGTAGTACTCGTCCCGACCGTCATCAAGTCAATCAATGATCACGAGCTTGGCGGCATACTGCGCTTCGCCCAGAGAAACATCGACATCGTTCGAGCAATCAGCTACCAGCCAGTATCCCTAACGGGACGAATGAAGAAGCAAGAGAGGGAAAAGTACCGAATAACCATTCCAGACTGCATCGAGAGAATCGAAGAGCAGACCAACGGAGAGATCCCACGAGACGCGTGGTTCCCAGTCCCAAGCTGCTCACCAGTAACCCACTTCGTAGAAGCATTCACGAAGCGACCCCAGTACGAACTCTCGATACACTTCGCGTGCGGTGCCGGAACATACGTGTTCGAGGACAAAGACACCAAGAAGATGGTTCCCATCACATCGTTCGTAGACCTCAAAGGACTATTCGAGTACCTTGACGAGAAAACCGACGAGCTGAACTCGGGCACAAACAAGTACCTGGTCGCTGCGAAATTCATTACCAAACTGAACAGCTTCATCGAGAAAGACAAGCAACCAGCAGGACTCAACCTCAGCAAATTGCTCGTAGGAGCCTTGCTGAAACACGACTACAGCTCAGTGGGACAGTTCCATGTCCGAAGCATGTTCCTCGGCATGATGCACTTCCAGGACAAGTACAACCAGGACGAAGAGCGACTACAGCGATGCGACATACACTACCTTACACCAGACATGAGGATCATTCCATTCTGCAGCTTCAACGTCATCCCCGAATGGTACCGTGACAGGATACAGAAGAAATACGGTATCAGCGTGGAAGATTGGGAGAAGAAGAATGGCGAGAAGCTTGAATCACGCCTCTACCGTGGACAGCTACGACGTGGAAAGCACGCGGACGGCTGCGGCTGCAGCGCGGTACACATAGAGCCCATAACCGGCACCTAAACCGGAAAAATATCTTCCCAGCATTTTTGCTTGGAAATTGGAGAGCTACGGGAGTCTCTATCCCGTTCTTTCCTTTTCTATTTTCGCGAAAGACGCGGAGATACCGGAAGCTCTATGCGTTCGGCACCGGTTTTTCGGGGGCTAGCAGTGTTCGTTCTAGAAAGTCGCCTATTGCAGTGTAGGCCTTGACCCGGTTAGGGATCTTGGCGATTCCATGTCCCTCGTCCTCGAATCTCAAGAATTCCACGTGTCTTCCCAGGCCCTTCAATCTCTCCACTATCTGTTCCGCTTCCCCGATCGGGACCCGGGGATCGTTGGCCCCATGAATGACCAGTAGGGGCGTCTTGATCTTGTCCACCTGGTGTATTGGCGAGATTCGCTTGAACAGTTCGCGATTGTTTTCGAGGCTGCCATATTCCGCTTCTCTTAGGTGTCGTCTCCATCGTGCAGTATTTTCCAGAAATGTTTCGAAGTTCGCGATCCCTACTAGGTCGACGCCTGCTGCCCATATGTCCGGGTATTCTGTCAATGCCGATAGTACCATGAAGCCGCCGTAGCTTCCTCCTACGATTCCTACTCTGTCTTGCTTTGCGAGGCCTTTTCCAACCGCCCACTTTACTAGATATTCGAGATCCCTAACGGAGTCCAGACGCTTGTCCACGTCGTCCAAGTGGACGCCTTTCTTGCCATAGCCCGTGCTGCCCCGTACATTTGGGGCGAGAACTAGGAAGCCTCGGTTGGCCAAGTATTGGACGATTATGTTGAACCGGGCAGTCTCTTGACTCTCCGGGCCCCCATGGACAAAGACAACCGTTGGCAGGGGGCCACGACCATTAGCCGGCCGGTAGGCCCAGACAGGAATGACTAGGTCGTCGAAGCTGGGAAATCTCAAACCTTCAGGCTCGACAAGATTTGATTGTGGAATGGCTGCGGTCGGGACAAACGTGGCTTGTCTGACCGATTGATCCTCGGTGTCGTAGAGCCAGAGGTTCAGGTTGTGCTTTGGTCCTTGTAGGCTGAATATGAGATGCTTGGAATCCGGGCTCCAATCCATTAGATTGTGGCCAGCGACGACGGGTGACTCGTACGCGCCTAAGGGTAGTCCGTCGACAAGAGAATCCTGTTTTTTCTCGAGGTCGTAGATATGCAGTCTACTCGCTCCGTCGACGTTCCGGAAGTATGCTAGGAAACGGGTATCAAGGGAGATCCTGCCGCCGATCGAGTCCCAGTCCTCCTCGATCAGGTAATCCAAGTGTCCGGTTCCAACGTCGATGGTGGCGGGTTGTAGGAATTCACGGTCTTTGTTGCTCAGAACGTACAACGTGTTCATGTCTCTGGCGTGGCCGGCGTAGTCAAAGCTGGCTTCACCGGAGTGTTTGGTGAGGTGGGCGGTCTCGCCTGTCTCAGGCCAGAGCAGGTAGAGATCATTGTCCAGGTTGGTGTTTGCCTTTGTGAAGAGAATTCGATCTTTGTCTACCCAGTCCAAAGGATAATTTGTGGCGTCGTTCTGGTATGCGAGATTCTTCTCTCCAGTCGCAAGAGTGCTTGTGTAGATGTCGAAGAATTTTTCATCTCTCTCGTTTGACGCGTAGCACACTGACTCACCGCTCGGAGAGAAGGAGCCGAAGACACGGATCCAATCATCTCCAACGGTCAATTTCTTCGCCGCGAGACTCTCCATATCCAAGGACCAGATTTGGTGTCTTTCGCCACCACCTGGGTCCATAGAGAAACCCAGACTCTTACCAGTCGGCGAAATCACCGCTGAGGAAACGCGCTCACCAAAAAGTGTCAACTGGTCGATCCGGCCAGTTGTAAGATCTAGAATCCAGCCCTGCGGGACCCCGGTAATGTCACTTATGAATGAAACATGTTGACCATCTGGTGCGAAGCTTGGTCCGTAGGCTATGCGAACGCTAGAGTATCGATCGAAACCGTATCTTGGACGGTTTGAGGACATGGTCAGCACCTTGACTCCTTTGGCTGTTCTTATAATGGCTTGAGTTGCGCTAGCAAATGCCAAAGTTTTTCAGCGTGAAGGCTTGAAACCACAATCCTCAGACTTAGTGAAATAATTTGCAGAAATCTATTGTGAAGCAGGACGCGGGCAGCTGGGCGCGCATTGAACAGGTCACAGTCAAATGCTCACCGCAGAAGGCGAAGATTGACGACAATCTCGCGTTCAATGTGGGTTTCCGGCTTGACGGCGTCGTCCGCCGAAACTTTCATCAGAAATTCTGGGAAGCTGCTTACGACCAGCATGATGGTGGACTGCGGATGGCTTTCAAAGCCGAACTACGCAAGTCGGGAGTTCGGTTGCTCGCTAAGCCGTTGAGGGAGGAGAAGTTCGTCCGGAGGGCAGTTTTCTTCTGGACACGGAACCCAGAGATTCCCCATCGGGTCTGGATGACCGTGGCGACAGAGTTCGAGACTATTCTATATCCGAAAACTGAAGAGGAGGCTAGAGAGATGATGTTCAATGTGACGCGGAGCTTCGAGCTGCCAGCGAGCTCACTTGGAAAGGGAAATCACAGTCTAGGGGCCAGCGTGAGCGCCAAGTGGGGCAAGCACGTCTTCACTGAGCGGGGAGAAGCGTCTGGCAAGTCGCCTTCTCTGAAGATTCAGATCGAATGAGCTTCTCCAATTTCAACGCCCAAGTGACAGCGTTATCTTTATGTGGCTAGATCAGCGGGGACGATGAATTAGGTGAATCTCACCTTGGCAAAATATGATGGCATAAGAGGACAGGAAATCTTGGAGATTGAAGAGGGGGAGAATGAAGTTACCATCATTCTCAGAGACAACCGCTACCTATTCGTCAAAATCGTAGACGGAAAGCTCGTTACAAACTCTGTACCAGAGTAGGCTGCACCGAATCAGTCGCTAATTAGGGAAAAATTTCTCAGACCTGGAGGATTAACTTTCCAAAGTGCAGACTCTTTTCCATCTTCTCCTGAGCCTTTGCTGCTTCCTTTAGTGGAAAGATTGAGTCAAGCACAGGCTTGAGTTTTCCATCTTCGAAGAAACCGAGGACTTTGAGGAGTTCTCCTCGTCCCCCCATAAACGACCCCATGAGGGAGAACTGTTTGACAAAGATGTATCGGATGTCGATCTCAGTTTTTCCGCCGCTGGTGACGCCGCAGTTGACTAATCTCCCTGCAGGGGCCATTGACTTCATGCTCTTCTCCCATGTCGCCTCTCCAATGTGGTCGAAGACAACGTTGACCTTTCGCCCATTTGTTACCCGTTTGACTTCGCTGGGTACGTCCTGAGCATGATGGTTGAGAACGAAATCTGCTCCGAGCTTCTGAGCCTTCTCTCTCTTCGCGTCGCTCCCGACGGTCGCGACGACTCTCGCGCCTAAGAGCTTGGCAACTTGGACGGCAGCACTTCCAACGCCACTTCCGGCAGCCCAGACCAGAACCGTCTCACCCGGTACCAAATGTGCCCGGGTTACGAGCATGTGCCAGGCTGTCAAGAAGACAAGCGGAACTGCCGCTGCTTGTTCGAAATTGAGCTTGTCAGGAATCGGAAGAAGATTCTGTCCAGGAACCGCAACATATTCAGCGTAACCGCCTTGTGTCTCATATCCGATGATCTTGTACGACTCACATAGACTATCCCAGCCGTTGCTACAATAATCACAAATTCCACAACTTACTCCAGGGGCGATCAAAACTTTCTCCCCTTTGGAGTGTCCGCTTACGAGCCTACCAACTTCAGCGATTTCCCCTGAAATGTCAGAGCCTGATATGTGTGGTAGGGGAATTCTCTCGCTCCTGGTCCCTCCCCTAGCCCAAATATCAAGATGGTTCAGCGCACATGCTCTAACCCTTACCAGAACTTCTGTCGGATTGATCTTCGGGTCGGGTGCTTCTTCAAAGCTCAGCTTTTCAGGCCCGCCGAACTCGTGGAACCGAACAGCCTTCAACCTCAGTCAACCTCTCGCAGGAAGCGCGGTGCTTTAAGCTCCCCGCCGCGCCTGAGCCGAGAAAATTGAGTCGGATCATAAGCGGCGAAAGCGATCGAGTGATCAGCTTGTGTCTGATTGATTGTCTCTCGGAAAGGTCTCTCGGATCAAACTAGACTTTGCCATACACTTTACTGCACTGTCCCTGTTTTTCCTGCAATCGTTTGCACGCGTCTTATCCACGTTCACTTTATTCTTTGTATTGACAAATGCATGGACTTGTTTTCCACGCATTGTCACGAGCTCCCGAGGAGGGGCGTGATGAGAAAAATACCCAAAGTCAAAGGAGAGAAAAACATGCGTAAGATATTGGCTATAGCCGTTCTATTTGCTCTTGCAACACTCTTCCCTATTCCAGTATTTGCCTCAAGCGTGCACCTCAAAGGCGACCATTCGAAGCCGGCGTTGACTGACAATGGTCTGACCCTGACCGGGTCCGGAGAACTTGCGGGTCTCGGGTTCGGAGATGTATTGGTCAACCTATCGGCCGTCGCGAACCCTACGGGCACATGCGGCAACCCTGGTGGCAACACGTTTCAGGCCCCAGGACAAAACCCAGCACCTGTTACCGTGACTGGTAGCGTGTCAATACCCGGTAGCGAAGTCAAGAATGGGGACACCCCGTTCAGCGTTACAACAAACTCGCCATCGACTCCGATTCCGGGCGCGCCGGACTGTCCCAACTCGTCGTGGACTGAGATTATCGCTGACATGTCGTTCACTAGTGCCGTCATAACCGTGGAGCAACCACCGGGTAGTGTTGTACTCACTGTTTCCTGCAGCTTCAGCCCAGCGACATCCAACGGAGCAGTGCCGTCCATCAGCGTAAGCTGCTCCAGTAGCTAGGACCATCGATGCACTGAGCAACAGCAGCCTAAAACCCACCTTTTTTTCTGAACACCGCTCGGAAGCTCTACGGGGCCGAGGCGTACCAGACTTCCGAGTCTATCGCTATGCTGACATGGATAGATTCGTGTAGACTGCAGTTCTTTGCTTTGTCGTGCAAACATAGAAATCTCATGCAAATGTATGCGTGCTCTTTTATCATTCTCCGACGTGTTTCTCACCGAAAATATTTGTCTACAATTGGAGATATTTCAACAAGAACAAAATGGCTAGTTTCAAAACGGTACGTACAAGCTGTGATAGTAATCGGGTTGATGACGCTG
>WNEQ01000018.1_pt1 | contig 65604 bp, 64 predicted proteins | sample 5399971 | NCBI WGS metagenome assembly WNEQ01 (sample SAMN13153330, study PRJNA577476) | soil metagenome | isolation source: 20 cm grassland meadow soil 2 days after 1st rain plot 5 | place: USA:California | collected 2015-09-18
GCTAGCTCAGGTGATTGACAAGGGTGACCTGTTGACCCCTGAAGAGGTTGCGAGAAAATCCATTGACGCTTTCAACCGCCACGACAAGGCTGCTTATGCTGCATTGATCGCGCCAGACGCGGTGGCCTATGACCCTGTAAGCGAATAGCCATCTCCTGTGAGTCGCACCCTCGAACCTGGGCCCCCATGAAACGAGCTGCTCGAACAGACGACTGGTCCGCTGGTCTTTGGTAAAAAGAGTATGACGACAGACAAGACGTTGCCCCTACTGTACCGAAGATAACATTCGGGTCCGTTGTGGACTTGGATTTCCGCTCAGAATTATTAGCGCCTCAAGCACCTGGTTCAGACAGAGAAACGAAGCAGACGATTTATGGCCCGACTCCAAATTTCAGACTCCGAAAAGAAGAGAGCCGCAGTTCGGATTCTAGGAATATCGGGGAGTGGACGAGAAAGGTCGTACAACACCGCCCTGCTTGAGGCGGCAAAAACCCTCGTCCCTGAAGCTGCCGTGCTGGAGATTCTTGACCTGTCCCGTTTCCAGTTGTTCAATGAAGACCTGCTCGCTGAAATGCCTGAGGAGATACAGGAGTTCAAGGAGAGGGTGAAACAGTCGGACGCGGTACTCTTCGCGACGCCCGAGTACAACTACTCGGTCTCTGCTGTTTTGAAGAACGCGATCGAGTGGGGAAATCAGCCGAACAACTCGTGGGACGGCAAGCCTGCGGCGATCATCAGCGCTTCCATTTCTCTACGGGGTGGCGCGGGGGCGCAGGCGCATCTCAGACAGATAATGGTGGACTTGAACATGCATCCGATCAATCAGCCTCAGCTGCTCTTGGCAAGAACGGGGGAGAAATTCGACGCCAACCTCAAACTCGTAGATTCAGCCTCCTTGAAAACTCTGCAAAGCCTGCTCGACGCCCTTGTAGAATGGTCGCGGAGATTCTAGTTGGAAGCAGCGAGTAGCACGAAGAAGAGCGCGTCATGGCCCCCTATGCCAGGAACCTACCAGGTTGGCGATCCAAATGACCCAGTCGCAGTTTGTGCGCTTACCTCTGAGCGTTTGATCGGTCCGCTTGTAGCTGTTCCGGGAGTGGCGATTGCGGGCACGGTCTACACCGCCAATCTTGGCATTACCCGGATTATTGTCAACATCACGTCTAATCCTGCGATCCGTTTCCTGCTCATCTGTGGCAAAGACTCTGCGCTATTCAAGCCGGGACAGTCTCTTGTCGCTCTATCTGAGAAGGGCGTTGATGACAAACGACGGATTATCGATGCGGCTGGTTATGATCCAGTTCTTCCATCTGTTGCTCCGGAGCAGGTAGTGCAGTTCAGGAAACAGGTGGAAGTAATTGACTGGACCGGAGAAGAAGATCTCCAGATCTTAGAGGAACGGGTGAAGAGTCTCTCTGATCGCAATCCGGGTGTTTTCGTAACGGGAAAGAAAGCCGATGCTTCTGCAAAGCAAGAAGCGTTCACGTCAATTCGACCGGGCGGCCAGCGTGAGCCGTTGATTTATGATCCGAAAGGATACTTTGTGATCACCGTCGAGCCTGATCAAAAGGAGATCACTCTACGACATTACTTGCCTGATCATACACCGGCTCATGAGATGCGGGGACGAGGAACCACTTCGATGCTACTCGGTCTCCTGCGGGATGGGCTTGTTACACAGTTGAGCCATGCTGGCTACTTAGGCGAGGAATTGGCCAAGGCACAGACCGCGTTACAGTTTGGGTTGCGGTACGATCAGGACCGGCCTTTGAGGGCCCGGGAATCGGTTGCTCCTCCACCGTCGTCGGAGGCAAAGGCTGCTGAACCCGCGGCTCCGAAAATAACGCCGACCCAAGCCTATTCTCTAAAGAAATTTGGAGAGCTCGGTCCCGGAGCCTCGGTCGATCTGTTTTTCTCGGCAACTGATACTCCTCAGGACCATGTTCTCGGAGGAATGTTCCTCGATATGGATGAGAGTGGCGCATCCCGGGTTTACACTCGAACCTCTCAACGTCTCGAGGTTGAGTGGACAGGGACGAGTAAGCTGATCATGGGCTGTGGAGCCGACGTGGTCGTGGGAGCGATACTGCGGGTTTTTGGTAAGCTGGACGAGAAAAAACTGGTTCACGCGGAGACACTGATCATCCTGACCGATGTGGCCAAGATCACCGAGCCCAACAAGGGAAAGGGCCAATGATCTAGCATGTCTGAGGTCGTAGTAAGGTCGACGGAGAACGGTCCGAATCTTGTGATCGTTGACGGGAAGGTTGTTCAGGCCTGGTGCCGGTGCGGCGGGTCCACGCTGATGCCTTTCTGCGACGGGACGCACAAGAGGAACGGGTTCATGGCCAAAACGCACGAGGTCAAAGTCCGCTGATGAATCCATAGTGGAAGTGCGTGTGTTTAGCTCGGGCTGCGGGATGGTGGAGTTCTGACAAAAAACGGTCTAGTACTCATAGTCTGACGAAGAGAGGAACACAGTAGCCATAACGCCCGATCGCCTGCTCGGCTCAGTGTTCTCGCAGATGACTAGCCGATCTCGCGCCCGGATCACCTCCATAGTATTACTGTTTCTCGGGCTCGCTCTCACCTCGACCAGTCCTGTATGGGTCCATGGAGATACCGAGCCTACTGGAATATTCAGAATAACGCTGATGGTTCCCCAGCCAAGTCAGGCCCGACAGGCTTGGTCGTTGCTCGTCCAGAGCAACCTTCAGGCGTTGGGCATCGACGCGCAGAGGGTTGTTCTTGACTGGCCCACAATCTTCGACAGGGCACTTACGCCTGCCTCTGATGTTCTCGGGAGAAGCTATGACAATGGCGGCTTTGACGCCCTATTCCTCGGCTATGCCCTCGGGATAGATGCTGATCCATATTCCTATTATCACAGCTCACAGTATGCTCCGATAGGTAGCAACTATTATCTCTGGAATAACAGCCAGAATGATCAGCTGACCACACAGGTCAAGCAAACACTCGACAAAACGCAACGGTTGGACTTGGTGAAGCAGTGGCAGGCGCTCGCCTATGACCAGCAACCCTCCGCCACGATACTCTACACGAAGGAAATTGTCGCCTTTGATTACACCATAACTAACGGGCAATACGTGTTCAGCACCTATCACTCACCGTACTGGCCTCCGATCGAGCAATTGTCGATGCTGGGCGGGTCTACGACGGGCTCGATCACCTTGGCCCAGACTGGACCGGCTCCGTCGGAGGGCTTCAACCCGGCAGTGAGCAGTTCCTACTACGACCAGACCGTGTACGGAGCAATGTTCAGTGCGTTGGCGCAGAGGAATGACACGATCTTCAAGAACATGATTCCGGAATTGGCAAATGGCTGGTCTGTCGGGTCGGATCAGAAGACCTGGACTGTATCCTTGCGTCCCGGGGTGACATGGCACGACGGAGTTCCGTTCAACGCGACGGACGTGAAATTCACATTTGACGCGCTACAAGATGATACTCTTGCGGCGGACAATGAGGCGTTCATCAAGGGAATAGTCGGCGGAAAAACCGATGTAACAATCGTGGACCCGTACACGGTCAAGTTCACTCTCCCGAATCCCTACGCGTACTTCGTCGAGAACATCCTCACTACACCAATCATTCCAGCCCACGTACTAGCAAGCGTTCCCTATGCAAACTGGAGAACGAACCCGTTCAACACCGGGATCGGTGGTGGACCTGTTGGAACGGGGCCCTACAAGTTTGTCAGCTATAACTCGACGACTGAGACAAATCATCTGACTAGGAACGATAACTACTTTGATTTCCCTGAGAACGGGAAGACTGCGCTCCAGAGCAGGGGAGCTTTCGAGGTTAAGGACTATTACGTCAAACACATACCAAGTTCCGATAACGCTGTCTCCGCCCTCAAAACCGGCTCAGTAAACGTTCTTGATGCACAGTACGCTCTAGAGACCCAAACGGGTTTTCTCGCCTCCTGGCCGTTGAACCAGTGGACGTCTTACGACGGGTTCGGAGTCCAGGAGCTGGGCTTCAACATGAAGCACCCAATATTTGGAACAGGCGTCAATACCCCGCTAGGCCTTAGTGATCCGTCGAAGGCCTCTCTTGCCGCCAAATATGTTCGTCAGGCTATCAGCTACGCGATCCCGAGAGATCTGATAATACAGCAGCTTCTCGCCGGATACGGTAATCCTGGGATAACGACTCCGGTCGTGGGCAACTACCGGACGGGCTTCGCTGTCACCGACGGGTTCAACACGGCTCTCACCCCGTACAGTTTCAACCTCACAAAATCCCGGCAGTTATTGCAAGCTGCTGGCTTGTTCCCGGCCGCCCCTCCAAGCATTTGGGAAACCTGGGGGTTCGCCATCACCGTCATGCTCCTGGCAACAGTTGTCACGCTTGCAGCACTCTACACTGTAGAGGTGCGGCGAAACCGTCCCACCCGCTCAATACCACCGACACTACCATCGTCCTCACCGTCCCCGAGCAGTCCCGAGCGCCCACTTTCCACCGGTTCCCCAGCCGAACTTCCTTTCAACAACCCGGGAGCCGCCATGGACCCATAGAAAGTCTCTGCAGTCGTTCCAATCGCCCGGAGACAGCTGTCCTTGAATGAGGACACACATGACAACGAAGATCACGAAATCGAAGTTCGCTAAAGAAAACGGAGAAAAGATCTAGATTTTTATTCGCCTAACGCTCCAGTTCAGTAGACGTTGAGTATCCCCGAGGCGGGCACCCAGCGACGTCCTGCTAAGCCGGTACACGTAGTAGTATTTGGCCTTTTCAGCATAGTCTTTGGTGGGGTCGTAACCTTTGCAGTACTAGCCCTTGCTGCTATCACCAGCATTACACAGGCTGATCCTTGGTATCCTTTGGTGGCTCTCACCAGCATTGGATGGGGCATATGTGGAATCGGTTACTTTCGGGGAAAGCGTTGGGCTTGGGCAGGTTCCATTCTGGTGTACGGAGGGGCTTTGGCAGCCAGTGTTGCCGAAGCATTCCTTCGTATACTTGTCTGGGGAATATTCATCGAACCAATAATCCTCGTCTATTTATTGGTACCCAGCGTGCGGGCTTACTTCTTCCGCTCTCCCTGGCTCTCCCTTGGAGCGGCTGAGACAGAGATTACTCCCTCTATTGGCTCTCTGCCGATCGCTGATCGCGAGAGAAACCGTCTGCACATTGGCAGCGGCGCAAATAAAATTCTCACCGGAGTTCTAATGCTGGCGATCGTATCTGTCGTCCCTGGTGTCGCACTCTCTGTGCATACAGTCTCGGTAACTGGCGTAACTCTCAACATTTATCCTGGAAACCCTGACAATCCGTGGTTCGGCTCTCGGCGGACCGTCAGTACCTCTATGTTCACCTGGGGACATGGTCTGATGGGATTCAGCTTCTCATTGGTCGATTATGACCCCTGGCAAGGGCATTCCATAGATTCGATCTCTCTCAAGACACAGGGCTTTGTCCTCTATTCACCTCCCCTTCCCATTTCTGTGCCGGCTCTCGGAGCGGTTGCCCTATCGATGCGGCTTCAAGCTCCAGACTACGACTACTACGGACCGATAACCATAGAAATCCAAACCTCATAGGGTTCGTTGTCAGCACAAAGGTTCATGAATTCTTCGAGAGGAGTTAGGCAATTGATCGGCTAGCGGGTTGTGGCCGATTACCCACGCTCTGATAGCAATTCGAGATATGAGTGAGCTAGAATTTTTGTAACGCTTACGAGGTCGGTTATGCGTACGTGTTCGTCTATTCCGTGAATGTTGCTGTCTTGTCGTGTGGCGCCTAGCACGGCTACGGGTATGCCAAGGTTAGTGACAACTGCCATATCGGTAGACCCCTGGCTTCCCGCTAGCGGTGTGTCTCTTCCCAGAACTTTTCTCGCCTGTTTTCTGACAACTTTGACTAGCTTGTGGTTGGGATTTGTAAGCATCGGATCGTATCCGAGGATCTTCTTCATCGACACCTTCGCTGGACTATTCTTTGCGAACTCTCTAACGACCCTATTGATCTCTTTCTCGACTATTGCAGCTTTCTCTTCTGGTATGAATCGTCTGTCGACTAGTATCTCGCATGTGTCGGGTATGATATTGCCTTTCAAGCCGCCTTTGATCATGTTCACGTAGAGGCCTGGCCGCATCTTCTTGGTCCCATACATCGGCTCCGCTGGAATCTTCGATCTTCTCTTCCCGATTTCCTGACCTAGAACTTTCAATTTCTCGATCAAACCAGCAGCCTCCTCAATCGCGTTGACACCGGTCCAACCACGGCCCGAGTGAGCAGCCACACCCTTGACAGCGATGACAAACTCGGAATCTCCCAGGGCTGCGACATGGAGAACTTCTATACCGCTATCACTGGATATGCAATAATCGATATCCTTCGTAATCACGCGTTTATCGACTAGATAATTCACGCCAGTATAGCCGCCCACTTCTTCATCAGTTGTGAACGTCGGAATAATCGACCCGGCAAACTTGGCACCAGTCTCCACCAACGCCTTCAACGAAAAGATAGTACACGCGTCCGACCCTTTCATGTCAGCCGCTCCCCGCCCATAGATCTGGTTATTCCTGATAGTCGGTTCGAACGGGTCGTTGGTCCATCCTGAAGGGTCCGCTGGGACAACATCCACATGCCCGTTGAGAAGTATCTTCGGACCGTCACCCTCGCCCTTGAGAGTCGCATACGTATTCGGCCGCGGACCCTTAAGCCCGACCTCAGGGCTAACCTTTCTTTTGATCGTGGCCTCGGGAATATAGCTCACAGAAGGCGTAACACCCAGCTCCTTGAGCTCCCGAGCAAGAACCTGCGAGATCTTCGGATAGTTCAGACCCGGAGGAACAGTAGTATCAATACTGACGAGGCGGCAGGTAAGATCCATCAGGTCCTTCTTGTGAGCGTCAATCCAACGATCAACCTGTCTCAGGACAGTTTGAGAGGCCAACGGATATCGTTTGGATCTGGGCCCCACTCGTTAATTGTTCTTTCGGACCCTTGCTGAGGCACGCTTAATTCTTGGAGCCTCCAATCTCTGTAGTCGGAGGAGCGAAAGCGTGGACCTCTTGGGACTCGTTCTCCACGGTGTGCCTATTCTGGTCCTGGTTCCTTGCATCGTCTGGATAGTGAGATTCAACATTTCCCAGCAGAAAGGGGAACGATTGACCCTCAAATGGCGAGACATGGACCCGGTCAGAAAGACCGTAGCCAGTCTCATATCTGTCTGGATTTGTTTGAACCTGTACTTATCGGTCGGAAACGAGCTCGCTAATCTCAATGTATTAGTTCTACCGCTTGGCTCGATCTACTCTATCTACGGGCCTATTCTGGTATGGGCATCAGCCTCTTCTATAGTGGGGCTGGCTGTCCTGCTTTCAATCAGGTTCCCCAGACGCCCCGTTATTGCCTGACTTTTCTTTTGATACCAATTTGGAGGGCGCTGCTGGCTGAGAGAGCGGCGATCTTGGATGTTCTATTCTCGTTTAAGGCGAGGCTAGGTTACAATGTTCATTGTTCTTTTCGGTAGATGCTTCTCGATTTCCTCATCGAGCCAGCGTCTGACCACCGTGTTACTTCGCATCGTGTCCATCGTTACCTTCTCGACCCCATCAAGGCCCTTGAGCCAATTGTGAATCTCCTCGGCCTCTGAAATGTTCAGGCAGAGCATGGCATAGATCGAAAATCCCTCGGCGTCAACAAACGAAAACACGAGCCTATCCGTCTTGACACGCATAAGTTTGTCGACCTCCGCCTTCTTTGCCGGATCAGGACAGAAAATCAGAAAATCACAGGCAACGCCTGGATACTTGTCGTAGTCAAGCATCGGCAACAGATAGAAGGCCATGCCCTTCGTTAATGGCGTTAATCGTCTTTTCACTGTCCGTGTCGACACCCCGACCTCTCTTGCTATTTCAGAAGGGCTTCTTCTAGGGTCCTTCCTCAACGCCCTCACAATTTGCCAATCTGTCCCTTTGAGTGCCCGACTAAACGGTGGAAAACCACCCTTCCAAACAATCGCCTGTTTGCTCTGACAGACCGATTTGAACGTCTGAATCTTCTCAGCTAGATCTCGCTTGTCCTTGTGATAGAATATTACTCGCAAACCCTTGCCGTGAAAATTGATCATGATCACGACGCCGTCCATCTGTTCGATCTGAGAAATCACCGAACTCTTCCTGTCTTCCTTGTCTACAGTCAATTGTGCGCCCGCAGACTCGAGGCCTACCACGTGAGGGTTCAGAACAACCTGCCAGCCTTTGAGGAAGCCGGACTCACGCGCCCGGCTTATTCTCCTTCTAACAGTTTCCTCATCAACTCCAATCTTCGCTGCAATGCTACTGTAGGACTCCCGGACGTTCCATCGAAACGAACTGGGACTAGTCAATTCTTTTACTATGCGAATGTCCAGGTCGACCGGGCGCTGCAAATCTGCAGAACTTGGTCCATGATCAAGGTCTAAAAAAAGTGTCCGAAAACCGGCCCGGACTTAGGCGTTCAGCTATGAACTGCTCTCAGCTTGTACTGTTCTGCAAGGAGAATCAGATCGATGAACCCTCTTCAGTTATCCTCCAACGTTCATGACTCTACAAAACCCTCGACCCGTAGCCGCAAGAAACTCTGGATAATAATCGGAGCAGTAGCTGTCGTCTTGATTGTAATTGCGAGTGTAGCCTACGTGGCAAACCGGCCCGGCACGGCTCCTCAACCACCAAACGGTCCCAATGTCACAGTATGGGATACGGGCTATTGTTCTAACAGCGGAAACTGTGGCTACAGTCCCACAACCAAGAATGTAACTGCAGGAACCACCTTGACTTGGACGAACACCGGGAACCAGGCGCACACTGTCACAGAATGTACCAGTACAGACTCTAGCACCGCATGCCCTAGTGGTGAGGGTGCGAACACTTTGACTTCACGAAGCTTCGACTCGAACACTCAATCCCCATCCGGGTTCACGAAAAACCAGCAGTACCAGTATACAATCAACCTAAGCCCAGGCACTTACAATTATTATTGCACGTTACATCTATGGATGCACGGAACCATAGTGGTCTCGTAGACAGGCTGGGCAAGAAGCACACTTTAGGTCGATCGGATCCGCGATGCGATCCCGCAAACTGACGACAATTGTTATTCTTTGAATTGATAGTAGGTCTGATCATCTTTCTCGGAGGAACGGCTCTAACTGTTCTCGCAACAGACAAGATCCTAGGGATCATTCACGTCGGGCTCGGGTTTCTCGCCTTTCCAGTGGCGTATGGACTCTGGAGGCGGGACAGTTTGGCCTGGAATGCCGCTCTGCTTCTGAACCTTGCCAGTATTCTCTACAGCACTGTCTCTGAAATAATCGTGGTGAACGGAGTTTTGCTACCAGGTAATGCACTCCAGGGCTCAATCGGTGGAACAATCGTGGCAATCATAATCAGTCTCGCAATGGTAATCCTTCTCGCTCAAGAAAGACTTCGACCCCAAATCCCAACACAAGGATAGGCATAGCCAGACGTCAACTTGGTCGTTAAGTATCGCCACTCGCTCTAGGTCATCTATTCTCCAAAGAGGGTCGACGCCACGGTCGAGATATCCATCGAGAACCTAACGAAACACTACGACAAGCTTGTGGCTCTGGACAACGTCAGTCTCAAAATAGCTTCAGGCGAGGTCTTCGGGCTTCTCGGACCCAACGGCGCAGGCAAGAGCACCATTCTGAAGATAATGGTCGGGATCCTCAGACCAACCACCGGGACGATTCGACTTGGCGAACATGACATCGTGGCAGACCCGGAAAAGGCGAAGAAACTCATTGGATATTTGCCGGAGAATCCCAGCCTCTATACTGGGCTAACGACCTTGGAGTTTCTTCAGTTTGTAGGAAAGATTAGGGGAGTAGCAGATGATCTTCTCGACCAGAAGATATCCGACTCTCTCAAGAGCTTCGGGTTGGAGGAGAAGCGTAACAGTCTGGTCGGTAGCTTGTCGAAGGGTATGAAGCAGAAAGTAGCGCTGATCGCTACGAGTCTGCACAGTCCCTCGGTTCTTGTTTTGGATGAGCCGTTGACGGCGTTGGATCCGAAGACTCGGGTCTCGGTGAAGGACTGGATAGGTAACCAGACAAAGCGTGGCGTGACGACGATCCTCTCGACCCACGACTTGGACGTGGCCCAGACGCACGCGGGGAGGATCGCCATAATCGATCACGGGAAGATTGTGGCAGTGGGAGACGTTGAGAGTCTGAGGAGATTGGCCAATACCGCGAGTGATGCGAGATTGGAAGACGTGTTTCTGCGATTGACTGAGGAAAAGGGCGAGGAGCCAGCCCGACATTGAGCATCTCCGGTTCCGTCGGAACTATCGGCGTTCTCATGCGCTACTGGGTTAAGGGACGCTTCACAAAGGGGGCGATTCTTGGCCTCGTTGTCGGAGAAGCCTTCTCAGTAGTCTTCATCCTCTTCGGCAGTTCCACCTATCTCTCCTTCTCGAACAGGGTTGGCTTATCGACTGGTCTCTCGGAAGTCGCTCTAAGCATTCTACTCGCATTGTTTCTTGTCGGTTTGATCCAGAGCGGTTTCAATGGGAGTGGGCTGCCGGTGAGTTCAAGCGATGTCGATTATGTATTCACTTCACCAGTTCCCCCGCGGGAGGTCTTCGCCGCCAAGGTCCTGTTGAACTCGCTCACCACCGTTCTGTTCGGGTTTCCCCCGATCCTCGTGCTCTACCTGAGATTCTCCGCATACTACCATACACCATGGCCTGCTGCACTCTTGGCCGGGCTAGTCACTCTGATCTTTCTAGTAATCGGGTTGCTGCTCAGCGCGGACATTACACTCTCGCTCGGGCATGGGCTTGGAGAGAGGAAGAAGCTGTGGAGGAACATCTTCATCGTACTCGTCATGGTGCTAAGCCTGCTCCCCATCACCCTGCTTATTCCCGGAATCCCGTCGGGAATAGGTGAGGTCGCTCGGGTCCTGCCTAACGGCCTTGCAGCAGCGGTAAGCGTTGGTCTTGTCAGCGGGACTACAGGAGGGCTCGCGTATCTCGCGGACGTATCGCTGTTGTTTGCCTGGCTTGGAGGGGTATTGATCTTGGGTGTGAGAATGTCGCGCCAGCACTTCTACGACCTCCTCGAAGTCTCGGTGCCGGGCGGAGAAAAATTCGACAAACCCAACCAGGTCTCTCGGTTGGACCCGAGAGGAAAGTCGATCTGGTCGATCGTGAGGCTCAAGGAGAAGATTCTGATCAGCCGGACGCGGGAGGCGAGGGCGCAGTTCATCAGCGCCGTGTTCCTCTCAGGCTTCATGATCATCTACGCCCTGTCTGGCTCTTTCTCGTCATCGCCTACTTCGTTTCTCTTCATTCTCTTCATAATCGGGTCCTTCGGGTCCGGAACGGCGTCTCGATGGATAGAGAAGGAACGGCTCTGGATCTTGAAATCGTCACCTGTCAGCATGCGGAGGTACGTGAAAGAGGTCTATCGGGCTCGGGGTGCCCCCTTGTTGCTTTATCTGGTCCCAGTGATTGTAGCCGTGGGCGTCCCGCTGGTCCTAGGAGAGTTGTCTCAGCCATCTCTCTTGCTAGGTGTGATCTTGGCACTTCCAGGCGCGTTGGAGATTGCGAGTATCACTATGGCAGGAGGGATGTTCTTCGCATCGAAGTATGGACAGAGCTCCACGGACGACATCCTGTCATCTCAGCAGCAGGAATTGGCGGACATTCGAAGATTCCTCTTCCAGACGATCATCAACCTCGTAATGGTCTCGCCAGTAATCCTGCTGGTCTTTGTTTCAGAGACTCTCGTCACCATACTCGGATCAGGCTACCTTCCAATCCTTGCAATCGGACTCGTAACGGTCTCAATCGCTTTCACCGTTCTCTCAATCAACTTCCTCCTGAACAAAGCAGGAGACGCGGTCAGCAAGAGAGAAGACCTCTAGCCCGTTCCAAGTCATGAACCGCTACCTTCTGCTAATCTATCTAGTGGGCGCGCCCATTGTTGCGCTAACCACTCTGTATGAGCTTGGCTTCGCGCATTTGTGGTCAGGCTATCCGTTCGTCTGGGTAAATTGTCTGCTAATCTTGAGTATAGGCCCACCTTACGGTCAGTGCGGTTACTATTTCGATTGGTTCGCCCTTTTGTTAGACGTGCTATTCTACACAGTTTGGGCGTATGCGCTACTCGGCAGCTACAAACTACTACGGATCGCCAAACATGGTCCCGCAACCTCACCCCCGCGAGCCCTCCGACAGGACTTCGTCGTGAGAAGCCGAAAATTGCAGGGCAATGGGCTCTAATATCAGACAGACAAGTGGTTACCTATGAACGCAAGAGTTTCAATCAAAACGTGGAACTCGTCTTTCACGACAAAGCTCGTCCGGCCCGAAGGAGTAGGCACATGGACCTTTGCGCCCATTCCCACCGATATCTCAGATCATGCTGACTTGAAGGCCAAGACGCGAGTGAGGAGCTTGATCGATGGAGTCCCACTCAGTTCGTCTCTGATGGCTGGAAGCGGAGAGCTCTTCATTGTGATTGCGAAGGAATTGAGAGACAACAATCCGAGAGCAGAACTGGTCGGGATCTTCACCGACCGCGTCGTCCAGGGCACCGCCAGCATCGGTATCGGCGGCAACAAGGGCATCGGCGGAACCAACGAAACACAATTCGGCCACGAAGAGACCCTTAGAAAACCAACACTAACACTAGACGGCTACACGCTGGTCAATAACGGCAGGATTCAGCTCTAAACCGCGATTCCTAGGCATAATCTCCCAATTTTCCATTTTTTCTTAGAGTTCTCTTTGAACATCACCCAGAACCTGACAATGCGAAACAAAAGTATCATCTTATATCCAGATGACGGTCGGCAAATATTCTGATTCCTCGTTGTCCGTCAAGACGAAATGGAATATGGAAGCGGAATATATCCAGAGCTGTAACTGTGACTGGGGATGCCCTTGCAACTTTGACGCGCTTCCCACACACGGCAGCTGCGAAGCACTAGTAGCCTACAGAGTGAAGAAAGGAAAGTTCGGCGAGACCAAGCTCGATGGTGTAGTTTTCGCCGAGGGTCTCTGGTGGCCGAAAGCCATACACGAAGGAAATGGTATAGGAGCATTATACATCGACGAGAAAACTAGCCCCGAGCAACGGAAAGCTGTAGAGGCGATTTTCAGCGGCAAGCACGGAGGAGGGGTCTTCGAGATCTTTCCCAAGACCTGGGGGAAAAAACTCCCGACCAAGGTCGTTAAGGTCGACTTCCACTACAATGGGTACAACAGCTGGTTCAAGGTCGACGGAATTGGAGAAGTCCGCTCAGGATACATTTCAAACCCGGTAACGGGTGAAAAATTCAAGGGACAAGTCGTCCTTCCAGACGGAATCAATTGGAAGAAGGCGATGGTGACGAACATCAAGAAATGGTGGATCGGAGACAGAGAGATTCATGCTAAACATGATAACCGGGCGGGCTTCGTCACCACAGTCAGGTTTACCGACAAGGGCTGCATCGGATAAACAGAACGCGCTCGATCTACCGAGACAATTCCAGCCATGCAGGTCCGCACAGTAGCCACAACACTCCGCACGCTCCCACGTGCAGCCTACGTCCTCGGCGCGACACTTGGAGCCTTATCCATTCTCTCTTGGCTAGTCGTGGCCAGCGCCAACATGCCCATGGCCGGCATGCTCGACCTTTCAGCCCTCTTATTGTTCACCGCAATCTGGGGAGTAGGAATGGTGGCCATGATGTTTCCATCCCTCATCCCAATGGTTTACACAGTGGCGATGTCCGCGCGAAAGTCTCCAGAAACCGAGACCCTCTCCATTCCACACAAAACAGGCGTCTCAACCAGCTCAGGTCTATTCATTCTCGCGTACGTTGCCATCTGGACCATCGTAGGCGCCGCCTTCTACCTCGCAATCTCCGGCCTTGTTCTCATAGGCTTGTCCACTAGTATTGCCGTCTTCGCCCTCTGGGCAGGGCCGAGCATGATCCTTGTGGGTCTCTACCAATTTACCCGGTTCAAACAAGACTCGTTGATGAAGTGCCGTAGCCCTATGACTTTCCTGTTCACAAGGTGGCGCACGGGGAAGACCGGGGCCGCGTTGATGGGGGCCGACTACGGACTATTCTGCACAAAATGTTGCTGGGCCCTGATGGCCGGGCTGTTGACGGTAGGGGCGATGAGCCTCCCTTTGATGGGGGTTTTCTCAATAATTATCTTCGTTGAGAAGATAGTTCCATTCGGTGCGCTAATCTCGAAGCTTGTAGGCGCAGGCTTCCTCACCGTAGGCATTTTCCTACTTACAACAATATTGTAGATCAGAGTCATCGAGAACGCCTGCCGCCAGGTTCCCAGCTTCCGAGTATGCTTTATGTCTCGATTGCTTGTTCAGCCATTCCGGCATTGTCAGACGTGTCATATCGCACTGCAACAGTGGAAGATTTTCCCGGAATTCTCGGTCTCATTAGAGGATCGTTTGACGGTGTCTTGCGAGAGCACGGATTCTTCGACTCATCACCATTCGCATCCCCTAAAATGCCAGCTATTCCTCAACAGGGTTTTCCCTGGTTCGAAATGGGGTTGAAGGAAGACAACGAGGGATTCTGGATAGCAGAAGTAGATGGGAAAATGGCGGGAATAACGCTGAGTTGGGTCCGAGGATCATTATGGTATCTCGCACACCTATTCGTCTCTCCCGCGTATCAAGGTCTCAACATCGGACAGAACCTCATGGAGAGAGCGATGAAACACTGCAAGGACCCTCCTATCACTAATCGAGCCTTGGTGACCTTTGCTTACAATCCTGTTTCGATATCCCTGTATGCTCGTCACGGGATCTATCCCCGTGAACCGCTCTACTGGATGGAGGGTCCAAGCCAGCAGGTGAAGACTGAACTTTCGAATTCAAAACTGCGAAACGAGAGAGCTGTCGACTTTGAAAAGAGCCGAAGCGTTCTCTCGCGGATCGACGAGCTCACCCTTGGATATCCTCGCGAGAAAAACCACGCGTTTCTGTTCAGCCTTCCCAGTGTTCGATGCCACCTATTCTCCTCAGGCGAAAAACCTGTCGGGTACGCGTATGTGTGGCAGAATGGAAGGGTAGGCCCACTCGCGACCGTGTCGCACGAAATGTTTCGTGATGTGTTGCGATCTGCTTTCAGGCTGGCAGCTGAAGGAGCTCCGAATGTGGGTATTGCTGCGACAGGATCGAATGAGCAGTTGATGCAGGTTGCACTGGAACAGAAAATGAGAATACTGGACAACTACCTCTTCATGTCCTCAAAACCCTTCCCCAACTTCTCCAACTACGTCTTGTACCCGACAGGCGCGATGCTCTAGAATCATAAGCCTCTGACTGTAGGTCCCTTATGGAAGGCCGAAACCCCTCGTGCTTACTGCGAATTCTTAGAAACCGTTTTATCACTCGAGAAGCTTCCCCGTCGAGGCCTCGGAACTTGCAGGTTGTCACTTCTAGAGGGAGATCCGATATCACTGAAACAGCAGTCAAAGAACTGAAGGAAAACATTCGGGGAGAACTCCTCACATCCGACTCGCCCGGCTATGACAAGGGGCGAGTTATCTGGAACGCTATGATAGACAAACGGCCAGCGATCATTGTGCGGTGCGCTGGAGCTGCAGATGTAATACATGCCGTGGATTTTGCTAGAAAGCACGATCTACTGGTCTCCGTACGCGGTGGCGGCCACAATATCGCCGGCAACGCCGTATGCGACGGAGGACTAGTAATCGACCTCTCGCCGATGAAATCGGTACGGGTAAATCTGAAGGACAAGCGTGCATTTGTTGAGCCAGGCGCGACCCTTGCGGACTTCGATCACGACACCCAGGTCTTTGGGCTAGCCACGCCCCTAGGAATAAACTCGACCACGGGCGTGGCCGGGCTCACCCTCGGCGGCGGTTTTGGATGGCTAAGTCGAAAATACGGAATGTCAGTGGACAACCTCGTATCAGCGGACGTGGTGACAGCCGACGGAAAGCTGGTCCGAGCAAGTGCGAGTGAGAATCCGGACCTGTTCTGGGGAATACGCGGTGGCGGCGGGAACTTTGGCATTATCACATCCTTCGAGTTCCAGTTGCATTCCGTTGGTCCCGCTGTGTTCAGCGGGTTGATTGTTTTTCCCTTCGACCAAGCCAAGACGGTCCTGAAGAAATACCGGGAGTTCGTCGAAAATATTCCAGACGATCTCTCCGTCTGGGTAGTCTTGAGAAAGGCGCCATCCCTACCATTTCTACCCGCCGAAGTCCACGGAAAAGAAATCGTCGTGTTCGCTATCTTCTACGCTGGAGATCCGGCCAAGGGCGAGAAACTGATTGCCCCCATTCGGAACTTCGCAAAGATCCTTGGCGAACACGTAGGCTCCCAGCCTTATGTGATGTGGCAACGCGCCTTCGACCCCCTGCTCACCCCTGGCTTCCGTAACTACTGGAAGTCGCACAATTTTTCGACCTTGACCGACCCAGCCCTCGACACTATGATCGAGTACGCGAGCAAACTCCCAACACCCCATTGCGAGATCTTTATCGGCCTCATAGGAGGCCAGGCCTCGCGGGTTACAGCGGATGAGACGGCCTATTCCCAGAGGGACGCCAAGTTCGTATTAAACGTACACGGCCGATGGGAGACACCAAACGAGGACCAGAAGTGCACCTCATGGGCCAAGGCATTCTTCAAAGCCTCCACACCATATTCCACAGGCGGGGTCTACGTGAACTTCATGACCGCAGAGGAGACCGACCGAATACAGGCCGCCTACAAACCGGCAGTATGGAAGCGTCTCGTAGAAGTGAAAAACAAGTGGGACCCGAAAAACCTCTTTCACATGAACCAGAACATCAAGCCCTCAGTCTGAGAACATTGACCGCGTGTCAGACGACCCCATCAACAATCCGCGCATACAGTCCTTAGCGGTTCGAACACTGTTTCGCCGCAGTGCTCGCAGACAAGAATTTTTCCGATGAACTCGTTATCAGAGCGGTATCTGGTTTCATGAGTTGTTGAAGTGTCACATGTCAGACAGAAGAGGACTGGCTCAAGACCACGTTCCATGCAACGCAGCTATCGCTGCAGAAGAGAATAAAGAAGAGAGTAGGAGAAATCTATTTGTCGAAAACAGATTATAGTCCGGGTACCGCTCCGATGAGATGCCCTATCAGGTAGCCTGCGAATCCTGCTGAGAGCCCAATTATCGTCATCATCAAGCCGCCCCACAATACCGAGCCAACTGTCGTCCTCGCTTCGTATCACCTATGATAAACAGCAATGCTCCATTCACGATCACTGACGCGATTGAGCCGGAAGCTATTGTTGTCGTAGTTACAAAGAAAAACGGGATCAGCGGTATTATCGAGCGAAGACGGTCGAGGAAGCACAACTGCGAAGCTGCGCCTCGCCTCGTCCTTCTCAACGGGCGCGAGCTTGAGTTCGAACGACATCATGAATTCCTGCATCGCCCTCGGATTAGATGAGATGCCGTTTGTCATTGTCTCGAGTTCCGCGTCTTCGTAACCCCATCCCTTCAAAATACTCCGCACTTCCTCGAGTTCGGTGGAAGGCCACCGCCCCCATCGAGATCGACTCCGCACCCAGAGCCGCAAGGGCTCCAACGAATATTATTCTGACATCACCCGTAGCTGCCGAGATTCCCAACAAAATGCCTAGGACGTTGACAAGCCCATCCTGGCTTCCCAGGATAAAGTCCGACAGAAACGAGTGCGAAGGATGAGGCTCTTTCAGCGGCTTTCTCAGTTTGACACGATTTACAATTGAGAGTACGGAGAAACTCATCACTACGGTTTCCAGGTTTTCTCGAAAGAACTTAGAGATATTGGATTAGACTTTGACCGGGTTGGCCATAACCGGCACGATCTTTCGTCCAATCACGCCCACTGCAATGGATTCAAGCCCAGTTATCAGCAACCCTAGGGATAACAGAACGACAAGCGTGGCAAGCGCGAGTGCAGGCAAGGCTAGGAAGACAACGGCTAGAATGATGCTCAATACTCCAACGCCGACTGAAAGCCCCCTCAACGCTGTAGAGAAATGCTTTCCCGCTGCGCCCATTGTCACTCCTGCAACTCCACGCACGAACAAGGCAACGTAGAGGAGAAGGATCAAGGTTAGAACTGCGAATCCAGGCTCCGCAAGAACCACGACAGAAAGGACGAACGCCAATATTCCGAGGACGATGTTCGCCGCGCGCAACCAGCTAGGCAAGAACTTACCCATCGCTCCAAGGACAATATCTCTCCAACCCAGAAAGACGAGACCCACCGCGAGGAGAAGAATCAAAGTCGCAATGGCCACACCCGGATAGGCCAGGACATAGACTCCTGCGACTAGTGATACTAATCCAAGGATAACTTCTGCAGCTCTTATCCAGCTAGGGATCTTTTCGACAGCAATCATGAAAAATCCTAGAGGAGCGGTCTTCCGGATTGTACTTAACAGTATCCGACCATTTTTCCGATAAATCTCTCAATGCCTCTCGGCGATCGTCAGGCAAGCGAGCGAAAGCTTGTGGGTCCTCGCTTACGTTCAAAGCCCCAAGTAAAAACCAGTATGCCCAGACCGATAAACAGGAATCCTATTTGCCAGTTTCCTGAGGCGAAGAAGATTGCGGAAAAGGCAGCGAGGAATATGCCGACCTGAGTGCCTCTCTCCTTCCAGCTCACGTTGATCACGTCCTTCTCGATGTGCTCCCTGCCCTTCGATAGCAGTGTTGCGAGAATGATGAATGCGATAGCTGCGACGAAGAAGATCTCGGTGAGATTGGAAGTGTAATCACCAAAGGTCAGAAGCAGGCCCACTTCGTCCCCGATTAGCCCCGCTCCAAAACCAAAGACTATCGCTAGGTTACGGCCCAGCCAGACGTTGCTGAGAGCGATTCCAATCCAGCCAGCAGCAATGACCATGATGAGGCCGTACCAGAAGTGATGGAAGTGAATTCCATTCTGAACAACCACGACCTTTGGGTTGAGTGTCGCGAACAGTCTGGCACCAAGGAAGCCCGCGAGGAACGCCAGTGTTCCGTAGAAAGCCAGTCCATGTCTGAAGGTGGTCTGTCGGACTTCTTGCACCATGCGTGAAATATGAAAAACTCCTAAGATAAGGGTGGCGGAAAGACGGGCGAGTGTTTTCTATCGGCCCTGAAGTATTCCTCCATGTTCTCTGAAATCTTGGGCACCGGGGCCTGCGAAGATGTAGATTCCCAAACGCCTGTAGTGTTTCCGTATCCAGCCATCAATCGACTCGAACCACTTTCGGAATTCCACAGGCTTCTGCTCCAGATCCTGCTTGTTGCTATCAATGTAGTTCATGTCGGCTTGCATTCCACCTGGCATCATGATCTGTGAAACCATCCAAGAGCGCGAAAACTCGATAACGGGCGACTGAAACCCGTCAACCACGTAGTACTCCTTCTCCGGAACATGCTCGGTAACAAGGGGCATTCCCGCACCCGTATATTGCAGCCAAAACCTTCGAGTTGACTCCTCCTGCGACGGTTCGGGAAAACCGACAACAGATGTAAAGTCGGAACTAGGCGAGGTAGCTGGTAGAATCAGAAGGTTTCCAAGGGACCGCACATATTCTAAGAGCTGATCCTCGTCTTCTCTGGACATGTAAAGAACCAATAGCTTGGGCATGAGTTAGATCCCTCTTCGAGAGGCTAATTCCTTGCCTTTAGGTCTCTCCGGTTCTAGGTGATCGATGGTAAGGATATCAAAGCCCATGATGGGGCGAGATCCTCCGGATACGATTCTGCATGGGTCAACGTAGTGATAGCTCGGGATTGAATGTTCTACCTGTGGAGTCCCGCGTGGACTGCTTTCCTCGTGAAGCGATCCAAAGTGGGGGCGTTCAAAACTCTTGATTCATATGCCATGCGACCACCATGCCTCAGTAGGAAAAAGCATGAAGTCGAAAATGTTCGCTCTGCTAGCGATCACATTGGTCGCTGCAGCATCACCAGCAATGATAGCGCTAGCCTCAGGCGTAAACCAAGCCGCCGCGCACGCCAACCATTCACCCGGAACCCCGCAATGCAACTTCACGCATCCAACCTCTCTTCCAAGCCAAGCATCAGCCAACGCTAGAGACGCGCTCGCTGACCGGTCATCTCACTGTCCCCCAACGCACACTACGCGGTAACAGCCAGCAAACTTCTCTCCATATCTGACCACTCTCTTTCCACAATTCTTCTTTTGACCCGACAGCATTATTTGGTTTTCCGAAGACTTCTCAGCCTTGAGATGACCTTCTCTAGGTCAACCTTGTAGAATGCTACTCCTAGGATCAAGAAGACCACTGACAAGAGGATGGATGTTTCTAGACGGGACAGTCCCGTCAGACCCGTGGCCGTGTACAGCCTTCCGAGCCCCGCATACTCTATCCCAATCTCCAGGAAGCTCTTCAGAACTTTCGCGGCGAATGTGACGATGAACATGCCAGTGAGCCTTGAACTGCTTGCCCCTGCTCCTACGTACAAGTAGTCGTCAAGTGGAAGCCCTGGAATTAGTGCGGTGGCAAAAACGACCGCGAGGCCCGTCTTCCGCTCGAGCATTCTCCCGAGGACCAGAACTGTCTTGTTTTGCGCCAACCTCCCCCTGAAACTCTTTCCGCCAGCATAGAGAACGAGCTTTCCTAAGGAGGCTCCAGCGGCTGTGACGAAAACGATCAGTACAAAGTTGCCGACCGAGAATCCGTCAGCGAGCAGTGCCGTTGTCGCGATTAGAGTGTACGATGCTCCAAAGAAAGGAGTCGCGTTCGACCCGAGAGACACGAGGAAAAGGAACAGGATCGAGAAGAGTCCTACAGCCAATTTTGAGCAACTAGCACTCTCTGCCTAGCGCCTCTAAGGGTTTGCGGATCGTGTCTCGTTTTTCTTGTCAAATCTGACTCTTCTCAGTCGGTTTGGACCCCACCATGCTCTGTGGCCTAGCACCGACATGATTGCCGGAACAAGATAGGTCCGCACAACCATCGCGTCTAGCACCACTGCCAAAGCGATCGCGAAACCGAACCCTTCGAGAAGACGGTTAGACGACAACAACAACGAACCGAGCGCTCCTGCAAGGATGAGCGCTAGAGCGGTTATGATTCCGCCTGTTCGATCAACTGCATCGACCACTGCCTGACGGGTCTCCTTGCCCTTCTGAGCTTCCTCTCGGATACGGGTTAGGATGAAGATGTTGTAGTCCATCCCGATCCCGTAGAGCAATAGAAACAGTACGAGCGGGATGATGAAGAGAACCCCTGACTGCAATACGTTGTTGAAGAAGAGAAGTGTAGCGGCATAGGCCCAGGTTATGCTCAATCCGATCGAGAGGATGCCTGTTATCGCAAGAGGATACGAACCTAGCACCACCAACAATACCAGGAATATGGCCGAGACAGTCAGAATTCTCATCGTGTTAAATTGACCAACGGTTTCGCTGGAAAAATCCAGGGTCGACGCTGAAGCACCCCCGACGAGTATTGTGTCCTGGGCAAGGGACGGTTCCAAGGCTCGAAGGGTCCCGACCAGGCTTCGGATGTGGCTAACGGTATCGAGAGATCGCTGCGTGAAGGGTTCGTCAACGAATAAGACTGTCACCAACGCGGTCCGATTGTCCTTCCCGATATCTCTGAGGATTGCAAGCCTGTCCAGTGACGGCAGCGTTCTCATGTTGGTCGCGTTGACTAGGACCCCGTTGGGACGAGTGGGTCCAGTGACCGCCTTCACGTTAGACAAGTTCCCGATGCTCTGGCTCAGCGTTTCCAGGCTAGCCTGTGCAAACTTCGTAAGATTCCCATTAACGAGAATTGTCCCAGAAAACTGCATGAGCACTTGGGTCGGGCCTATCTGACCCGCGCCGAAGCTCTTTTCCAAAACAGCGAGACCATCGACGCTCTCAGCGTGCGTAAGACCCGCTGTGAAATCGTACGAGGTGGATCCGGTGAGTGATATGTAGATGGCGGGGATAGATATGAGAACGGTGAGTCCCAAGACTAGGGCCGGTCGTCTGACGCTGAAACTTGCGGCCCGCCTGAAGTATCCCGGTCTCTCAGATCTCTTCTTCCGCGCCTTGACGGCATAGTTCTCGAACCGCTTGCCTGATCTAGGCCAGAATATTCTATCACCCGCGATGAGGATGAACGAGGGGATCAGTGTGAGACTTACTAGAAGGGCGATTAGGACGCCGAAGCCGAGGCCGACGCCTATCGATTGCAGGAGGGTGAAGCTGCTTATCGTCATCGCTCCAAAGGCGATGATGACAGTGGTCGCGCTAGTGGCGATGCTTTCCCCTGACCAGGTCACGGATGTCTGGACAGCCGCCGCTTTGTCGCGGCCTTCGACCCGTTCTTCCCGATAACGGGCCATTAAGAAGATGGAATAGTCGGTGCCTACTCCGAGCATTATCGTGAACAGGAAAGTCGTTGTCGTGTCCTGGATGGGAATGATGTATTTTCCCATAAGGTAAAGCCCGCCCTCGGTTATGATCAACGCCATTCCGACAATGGTCAACGGGACAAAGGGTGTGGCGATCGCGAAGAAGAACAGTCCTGCCAAAATGAGTATCGCTCCGACAGTGACAGGCTCGATGAGGCTCAGATCTCTATCGCTGGCAAGAGAAGAATCGGCAGAAGTGGCAAGATCGCCTGTAACGTAGGTCTGAGACGGTTCTCCGTACCGTGATTTCAGCTCGGAAATGATATTCCGCATCGTGATCACGTTTTTCACAATTGGGTCGTTGCTAGCTGAAGCGAACGAGCCAGGCGATTTCGAAAAGTCAACCAGGACTAACATGACGGTCTTGTCGGGGCTAATGAAATTCTGAAGAACTCCCTGGACTAGCGGAACCGGAATCTGGCAACTTGATAATGTTGCGAGAATCTGGGTGAATGTCTTGGACCATAAAGTCTGGTTCGCCTGTACAGCGGCAGCCGGGGGAGAGGATCCGCTCCCAATGTAGCATCCTGTAAGAAATGCTCTGAACACGCTGTAGACCGAGGTGACATTCTCTACACTGTTGAGCTGGCCTGGGACAAGGAAACGTTGTTCCAGTCGGAGAGTGAAGTCCTTGGTTGAATCATCAGTAACATTCCCTCCCTGTAGGAGAATTATCGCACTCGTATTCGCTTTTGGCTGAGGAAACTCTTGGGCTAAGAGGTTCGCGGCCTTCGCCGACTCTGAAGTGCTGGATTGACCACCGCTAGTGTTGGAGGTAACAACCTTTGAGAGCTGTTGAGAAAGTGGGAGACTTGCAGCGAATAGCAGGATCCAGAATATGATTATCAGTTTCCACTTTCTATCGACGAACGATCCGATTCTCCCGAACATGGGAACTCGCGCTCCCACACTGGGTTGCGTGGATGCCATTCTCAGCGAGACAAGATAGCTGACACCCGCGGCAACTAATAGCAGACCAGCCGTCATCTCGAATGTAAGGGCAAAATTGTCAGAAACGTACTGTCGGAGGAAGAAATTGTTCTGGTAATTTAGAATGAGAGCCCAAAGCTCGCCAAGGGCAAGCACGAGAAGAAAGACAACGATCCCCACCAGGCGCGCATGAGAAGAACGAGGCTCGTTCAAGATGTGCACTCAAACGTCGAGATACTCGCGCTCGCGAGTTCGGAACTATTTACGGGTGATTGCGTTGGCCAACTACAAGGCGGAAGGAGATCGAGGGCAAGATTCAGAGTCAAACTACTTCAACAGGTCAGGTCATAATCAACTCAGGCCTCGTCTTGCCTACGGAGACAAAGAGTACCGAAGCTGCCGCTCTGGCTCAAACGGTTGTGAGTCAAGTTGAGCCTCGAACCTGGGCTGTATACTCTGGGCTCGTTCTCACGATGTTCATCTGGGGACTCGCGTGGCCTGTCGGACGAGCCCTCGAGATAGCAAATCTTCCACCAGTCTCTATAGCCGCGATAAGATACACAATTGTCGTCCCAATCCTATTCGCTATTCTCTGGTTGAGAGAGGGGTCTTTCAGAATCGACAGATCATGGATACCGACACTTGTGATAATGGGCGTCCTCAACACGACACTCTATCAGATCTTCTTTCTCTACGGGGTCAAGTATGCGGCTGCTAGCGACGACTCGTTAGTTATCGGATTCGGTCCCGTGTTGATAGCCATCATGGCCAGTTTCGTCCTCAAAGAGCGCCTGTCTGGGACCAAGGTTCTGGGATTCGCCTCCGGACTTGCAGGAATCGTCGCGATTTCCCTGTTCTCACCTAACACCGGCGCTGGGTTTTCCAACCGACTGCTAGGAGTGACCTTGGTTTTTGGGGGCGCCACTGCATATGCTCTGTACACGATAATTCTGAGAAGATTCATTGCGGCCAACCATAGCGAGAACCACGGCTCCCAACCTTCTTCGTTATCGATACTCTCATGGATCAGCCTCTTCGGATGGTTCTTCTTCATACCCTTCTCGTTACTAGAAGCTCCCTGGAATTACACATGGGATGCCGCCTCATGGGCGGGAATAATCTACCTGGCCGTACTGTCAACCGTCGTCGGGTATTTCCTCTACATTGAAGGTGTCTCAAAGATCGGAGCAGGACGGTCGGCAATATTTGGGAATCTTGTCCCAGTATTCGGGGTCCTCACGTCGTATCTTCTGCTCGGAGAGAGCCTTAGCTCCTGGACCGCAGTCAGCTTCCTCCTTATCTTCGCTGGAGTACTATTGGTTAATCGAAAGCCGAAGAGCTCCGGTTCCTGAGCCCATTTCTAATACTCTTAACTTCAAGAGAGCGCGAGGAGCGTTACCTCTCTTGGGCCTAGACCTTTCAGTATCATCCCGTAGTGCTGAGAAGCGTCTCTGGATCGCTCTCATCATATCCTCAGTAATTGCCATCATTGAGTTCACCGGGGGCTTTCTAGGCCAGAGCCTCGCATTGGTCAGCGACTCCGGCCATGTCCTAACCGACGTTCTAGCGGTTGGTGTAGGCATCCTCACACTGAGACTGGGACGGAAGCCTCATACTGCAAGACGGACCTTCGGCTATCATAGAGCAGAGATTTTCGCGGCCCTGATCAATGGGTCTGTCCTGATAGCTGCTGCCTTCCTGATAATTTTCGAAGCGTACCTGAGACTTCGCCAACCTCCAACGGTCCAAGGACCGCTCGTCCTAGCAATAGCATCAATCGGTCTCCTGGGAAACCTCTCTAGCGCGGGCTTGCTGTCCCAGTGGAGAGGGTCCAACCTCAATGTCAAGGGCGTATTCCTCCACACGGTCGGAGACGTCCTCTCATCCCTCGCCGTGATCGTTAGCAGTCTGATCGTGATATTCACGGGGTACCTTGGAATTGACCCGCTCGCCGCAGCTATCATCGGTGTCTTGATCATGCGAAGCGCCTTTGTCCTCGTCAGAGACTCGACAAACATCCTTCTCGAAGCAACCCCCCGACAGATGCAACTAGAGACCATAGCCAAGACAATTCGCAGCGTCGACGGGGTGAAGGGAGTGCACGACCTTCACGTTTGGACCATTACATCCGGTCTCTACGCGCTCAGCGGACACATTACCGTAGGCACCGACAGCATCGGTCAAGGCTCAACAATCGCGGAGAAGATAGAAGTCAAGCTAAAGGAGTCATTCGGAATAGAACACGTCACCCTTCAAGTCGAGAGAGAGACGCTAGAGAATATTCAGGAACACGAATCTTCTACGATTTGAGCGATCTGTGTTGACTTTCCGGAAGTCAATTGGATGATGGCTTTCGAGGGACAGCGAGCGCGTTCAGCTCGTCAAATGTTATCGCACCCTCGACTAGATTTTCGTACGTTCCTTTCTCAAGCACTTCTTTGGCTGCTCGTTTCAGGAGGCCCATCGCGGCATAAGATGGGGTGGGACCGAAGCTCACACGGGCGACACCAAGTCTCTGTAGTTCACTGACAGGCGGGAGACCCTTTCTGACCATGACATTGATCGGAAAATCCAGCGCCTTCACGAATCTCGCGATAGAGGCCCCATCGATGAGACCCATCGGGTAGACACAATCAGCCCCTGCATCCCTGTACGCTATGGCTCGACGAGTCGCCTCCTTGAACCGCGCCTCTTCGTCACCGTCGGCAAATCTCAAGGCGTCCGTCCGAGCATTAATCACAAGCGGAATTCCCGTGGTCTCGGCTACCTTTCTGATAGCCTTGACGTTCTCGATCTGTCGCTCGACCGGGTGGAGTTTCCTAGTTGCATGAATGAAATCCTCGATGTTTACTCCAATGGCTCCAGCTTTGAGAATCGCCTTGACTGTCGCCAATACTTCTTTTGAGGTCTTTCCAAAGCCTGCGACAATGTCGGCAGAAAGTGGAACCGACAGGATCCTTGCGATTCTTCCAACAGCTGAGACAAATTCCTGCCTGTCGATTACTTCGCCGTCAGGATAGCCCAGGGATACCAGCATGCCCGCGCTAGACGTCGCGACCGCAGGGAACCCTGCATCTTCAAACACGCGCGCGCTCGGAACATCCCACGCGTTCGGAAGAACTAAGATCCGTTTCCCATGGTGAAGGGCACGAAAATCCTCTGCTTTTTCCTCTTGAGATTTCAAGGGCATCTGGGTTGACTCGTCCGTACTACGTCAACTTTGTTTCAATAATTCTCTTGCTATAGGACCAGTTCCTTTGGGACCATTCTCATGGCTTTCGCATGTGGGTTCTCTGGGAACAGCTCGGGATGTATCATGTGAGCTAGGATCTCAAGTCCATCTACCACCCTGGGGCCTGACCTGCTGAAATACGCGGACGCATCGACCGCATAGATTCTCGAGGACTGGAACGCGGGGATCTTCTCCCATCCTTCGTACGACGCCAGCACGTGGGCCTCTTCCATAACTTGACTTGTCTCGAACCCGCAGGGAGAGAGTACGACTATCTCAGGTTGGTACTCAACAACTTCGTCCCATCCTATTCTGTGAGAAGGCTTGCCGAGATGGCCAAGCCCGTCAACTCCTCCAGCGTAATCGACCATCTCGGGAATCCAGTGTCCGCCCGCCCAGGGAGGCTGAAGCCACTCCATAAAGAAAACCCGCGGCCTATGTCGTACCGTCTGCGCTTTCTCTTTTACCATGTTTATTCTTTGAAGCATCTGCCGAGCCAGTTTCTCAGCTTCTGCCAGCCTACCCGTCATCCTGCCAACTAACAAGATGTTGTCGACAATCTCTTCCAGATTCGTCGGTTCTAGCGAGACGATCTTCGTATCTGCATTCAAGACCCGAGCCGCTTCCTCGACCTTAGTATAGGAAACGGCACAAACATGACAGAGTTCCTGAGTCAGAATAAGATCCGGTTTCAACTTCTCAAGAAGCTTCTCGTCAATCTCGTAAATGTCGCCTCCGCGCTGTCCCACTTCCCTGTCAACCTCCAAGCTTCTGTGGATCTTCTGGTGAATCGCCGACTTCGTCAAAACCGGCCGATTGGACGCTTCATGAGGATAATCACACTCATGGGACACCGCGACAACTTGGTCTCCAAGACCGAGAGCGAATGCGATCTCTGTGGCGCTGGGAAGTAGGGAGCAAATTCTCATTTTCGGACCTTGTAGCTCACTTCATTGTTCTAGGAAAGGATATATTTAATGGGCGGGTAACTTTGCCCGCTTCTCCCACCCTTGAGCAGCCAACTCAGCCCACCAACGGTCTTCGACCGACCTTCAACTAAAGCCATGATTGTATCAGTTTTCACCGCACTTTCCCTTGCGACCAACTATGCGCTCATTGGTTTTCAAAACGTCAAACTAATGGACACTCTGGTCTTCATCGTTGCATTCCTCTTCGGCGTTCGGCTTGGAATCGGAGTCGCCGTATCTACTTGGCTTGTCTATGGGCTGGTCAATCCCAACGGGGTGGACGGTCCCATCATCCTATCTTTCTTGATCCTGGGAGAGTGTTTCTACGCCCTCAGCGGAGCTATCCTCAGCCGAACCTCTGTCGGCCAAGAACTCGCGAAGGTGAAACCGACTGATGATAGCCCGAGAATTACGGGAAGAACTGGCGTCTTTCGAAGCCTCGGTCGACGAATTAGAATACTGAATCCGACCCGGAGCCTTGTATTCGCGCTGGTTGGCTTGCAAGCCACTTTTGGTTACGACTTGCTCACAAACTTTGCAAGCTGGGTCTTCTTGACCACTTCTCTCTATCAGGCCTTCATCATAGGCAACATTATCGGTGCCCCCTTCTCAGTTGCGCACGAGAGTAGCAACACAATATTCTTCGCAACCGTGGCGCCTGCTGTTATCGTTGCAGCCAGACGTATGGGAATAGGATTCCACGCAAGAGGTCGAGTCAATTGAGGGTCGGTTTCATCAGTCAGCACAAGGCATTCTTCTCAATCATCATTCTATTAGCCGCGATAATCGTCGCCGTCCAAGGTAGTGCTTTCTATTACTATCAGAAATCGAACAGCGCTTGCCCAAGTCCCTGCCAGGGATCCACGGTCACGGTCGAGACTCTGATAAACTACGGAAATGGAACTAGTCAATGGATTAACAGGAGCAACATACCTTCGAGCTGGAACTTCTACGACTTGACGAATAATATCACGACGGTTCAAGCCATTTATTATGGACCCCCGACCTCCGAGCACCTGGTGACTGGAATAAATGGTGTGCATAGCAACGGGCAATACTTCTGGAGCTTGTGGGCTGTATGCCAGAAATCTAAGGCGTGGATAGCGACCAGCGTTGGTGCCGACGCGATTCACTTTACGACCTATCATACGCTTGCTTGGTTCTACCAAGCGGCAAACTCGCAAGACTCGTCTAACTGGAACCCACCCGTCGCTGGAGCAGCGAAAGTAACTATGTGCTAGGATTCAGGTTTTACCGTCAGCTCTATCCTTCTCCATCTTGTCTTTCATCCTGCGGTTCGATGCTCCGTAGCCACCGCCGCCAGGAGTTGTCACAGTTAGAACGTCACCACTGTTTGCAGTAAGGGTTGTCTTTGAAGACAAACCGGTGATCAGGTTTCGCCGCACGATCCCATATGCGCCCGGTGATCCCGACATTGCTCCTGACAATCCCCAAGGTCCGTGGCGTTGTCGCTCTCCCATCAACGAGACGGTAGATTCCCCGGCCAACACCTCTGTGTCTCTCCTGATGCCTAGTCCTCCCCGAAACTTTCCTTTTCCACCAGAGCCTCGTACCAGTTCGTACTTCTTGATCCTCAGGGGATATGCTGATTCCAGGGCTTCTACAGGCGTGTTCAATGTATTAGTCATGTGACTATGAATTCCGTCAACCCCGTCTTTGCTGTGCCGGGCGCCGAACCCGCCAGCGATAGTCTCATAGTAGGTGAAGTATTTCCCGGTGCGTGGGTCAATTCCTCCGATGGTTACGTTGTTCATTGTCCCTTGACAAGCAGCACATACTCTTTCTGGAGAGATACTGGAGAAGGCCTTGAGAGTTACGTCAACAATTCGTGTCGACGTTTCCACATTCCCACCTGCCACTGGCGCAGGCGGTTCCGCGTTTACAATGGTCCCGGATGGTGCTGTAACGTGAATGGGTTTGAAGCAGCCTGCGTTTGCGGGAATCGAAGGATCAGTCACGCAGCGCACCACGTAGTAGACGGCTGACAGAGTGACGCTGTATACAGCGTTCAAGGGTCCCTGAACCTGTTTCGCAGAACCGGAGAAATCAAATGCTATTGATTGTGGACCAATGGTGACTTTGACCTTGACCGGGATATCAGTTGTACCAAAACCATCGTCGTCGAGATAGTCAACCGCCGAAGACGACTTTCTAGGCAACTCCTGAATCCTCTTGAGCATCAGCTCCTCGGAGTAATCGATCAATTGATCCATACCCGCTTCAACTGTTGAGGATCTCGATTTCTTCAGTAACTCTACCAAACGTTTCGCGCCCACAAGGTTCGCGGCCCGTTGCGCCCTGAGATCTCCCAATCTCTCGTCAGGCGTCCGAACATTCAACAAGACGAAGTCGAGGATTTGCCGGTTCGGTTTGCCCCTTGTCCAGATTTTGATAGGGGGAATGCGGATTCCTTCCTGGTTAACGTCTCTTGATAGAGCCGACATGCTTCCAGGCGCTACTCCTCCAACGTCGGAGTGATGGGCACGGTTTGCCGCAAACCCGATTAATCGCTCCTTGAAGAAGATCGGCGAAACCATGGTAATGTCCGGAAGATGTGTCCCGCCCCGGTACGGATCGTTGAGGATAATGTCGTCACCTTCCGAAAAGTCATCTTTGAACTCTTTCAGGACTGCCTGTACCGAGTATGGCATCGCGCCGAGATGGACTGGAATGTGTTCTGCTTGAGCTACTAGTTGTCCTGAGGCGTTGAAGAGGGCGCAGGAGAAGTCTCTCCTCTCTTTGATGTTAGGGGAGAAGCTGGATTTTCGGAGGACGACTCCCATCTCTTCGGCGATGGAGATGAGTGAGTTCTTGAGAATCTCGAATGATATTGGGTCAAGATTCTCCATAGCAAGCGTCTAGTCTCGAGTGTTGCTTCGCTTAGCTTATATGGGAGGTTCCCGCTCAGAGCGGGTAACTTTGCCCGCTCAGAAGTACTCGCTACAAGCTGCAATATGGATCGTTATTCTCCTAACCCTAAGTATCGTCTCGCCAACGCACTATTCCAATGCTGCTACGACTTCTCAAACTTCCGCCGCAAAAGCAGCCTTGAATTGGCTGTCAAGTCACGAGAAAGCTGACGGGTCTTTCGAGGATTTTTCTCAAATTCCGACTCCTGGTGCGGCTCTTGCGCTTTGGTTGAATGATTCGCACTCAGCCCAGGCTGGAAGATCTCTTACCTGGCTTGCTTCTCAGCTTGACAACTCCTCAAGCTACGCGTGGGGAGAGGCAGACATTCCCGGAGCGATGCTCTACACCTTGGCCGTATCGAACAACATTGGGTTGCTTGATAAGTTCGCATTAGTGTCATCGGAGATCGGAGCTTACCAGCAACAGAGCAGCGGTTTCATCGGGTACTATGCGCAGTCACCGGACGGTAACTACGTACAGGTCGCCACAAGTGTCGACACGGCGATGGCTCTTCGGGGCATGTCTCAGTCCAACTCTCCAATCTCCTTGCAAAATCGAACTTTCGCACTTGACTATCTCGTGTCACTTCAGAACGTTGATGGAAGTTTCAATCTGACAAGAACGATCTCCCAGAGCTCTACAGACGCGCTAGGACCTGAGAGGATTAGCATGACTGCTCTGACACTCTTGGCACTGAGATATGCGGGAAAGTACTCTGCAAACGACAATACTGTGTCGAAGGCCCTGGACTTCCTAACCAATACGATTTCTAAGAACTTCACAACCACTGGTGATCACGAGGGGCATGTCTACGGTGCCGCGCTGTCTGCGTTGGCCTTTCAGGCGTACGGTCGAACCGTTCAAGCGTTAGCTTCAGTTGCCTTCATCCTGACCCAGCAAAAATCGGATGGCAGTTTTCTTGATACTGCAAGGGGATCTTCTCAGAAGACTCTTGATACTGGCTGGGTGACCGTTGCACTGGAGCAAGTTCAGTCGGGACCGTTATTCACTTCTTTTCTCCCTCGAATACTCTTGGTCGGGATCATCGTCGCAATAGGAGTTGTCGTAGTTGTCGGTGTTGTGGTTGCCTATCTTGTGCTGAGGCGTCGCGCGGCCATGCAAATGGTTCCTTCAGGAGCAATCTCTACCATCTCTACTCATTAGAGTAGAAAACAGGAACTACCAAACTCGCCTATTGTCAGCCTTGATCTCGAATCTGGAAGGGGGGTCCTAGACTTCCCTCGAATCGTTCAGGAAACGGCTTAGAAACCCTTTCTTTTTGCCATCGGACCTAAGCCCGGATCACGCCCTGATTAGCCCGTCTAGTCCAGTATCAACGCCAGACAGGAAAGCTCCCTCAAGAAACCCGGGGGGGGGTATTGCACAGAACATCTCGCGACGCATGAGTGGTTTCTTCCAGCTTTCCACTAGTATCGTTTGCTCGTGTAAGAAACGTAGAAACGAGTGTTCTTAGAATGTCCCGAAAAAGTGGGGCTTTGGTCTTTCCAGGAGCCTCGATGAGGCCCCGGTTTCTTCTTTTTGGCTAGCTCGTACAGTTGTTAGTTGTTCGTGGAGTGCTTCGTGGCCGATGGGCCTTCGAGCGCGTGAACCAGGTTGACGACAACTCGCAGCGTTGGAAGCAATGCTATCAAGAGGAATATCAGTGGATAAGCCCAAGGCGCGCTGGTGAAGTACTGGCTGGCAATACCGTTGCTCACACTGTAGAGTATGACGATCGCTATGATCTGGAAGATGTACGCTAGCAATGGAACCCATGTCTGGTAGTTCTTGTACGCGTCCGAGACCGCTTTCGAGAGCTGTGTTCCGAACTTGAAAACGATCAGAGCCACGACAAGCCCGATCATGAATACAGCAATGTTCGCGATGGATATGGTGCTGCCTGTGATGTTCTGGCTGATACCCGGAAAGCCGAGCACAACCGCCTCGATAATCACTAGTACAATGACGCCCGCGATCAATCGTATGAACGCCGGCATGACTGGAGTAAACGCTCCCCACGTGCTGTTCGAGCCGCTTTGCGTATTGGTCATATTTTCTTCACTGTTAGAGCAACTTACCAAGCGCTATCCGATATTGCCCTGTTGAAACCAGCGCCACCAGGTTCGAGTAACAGCCTTGTTCATCCCAGGCTCAGATCGCGATAGAAACCGATCCATTCCGATCGACCACGTACCTTGCGCGAGGCGGAATCACCAGGGTTGAATCGTAGTCCTCAATCACGCACGGTCCCTTTCCCCTATTGGCAGGAAGCAGGGTGTTCCGCTGAAAGACCTGACACTCGACACTGCGTTCATCCGTGAACCAGACTCGTCTCCTCTGCACCGTGCCCTTCTCTCGTGCGAAACTGACAGTTACTCCAGAGGTCGTATCGGCCTTTCCTCGACCGGAGCTGCGAACGTTGACAATCTCGACAGACTTGTCCGGCTGAGAATACCCATACTGCGTCTGATGTCTCTGATGAAAATCGCGAACAGCAGATCGAACCACGTTCCTAGTAATAGTCCTGGTCCGTAGAGGAACTGATAATTCATAGGATTGTCCCTGATACCGCATGTCCAAGAACCTCTGATAAGTTACATCCTTCTCTTCCACCCCTTCTATTCGGAACAGACCTCTCGCTCTCCCTTCCATCCCGCGAAAGAACTTCTCAAGCTCCTTGATGCTGGCACTCTCTGCGTTTCTCAGTACTGTCTGGACAGAGTCATGCAGCGGTTCCGCAAGAAGGAGACCCATGCTGGACAGCAGCCCCGCAGCCGGAGGCACAACGACCTTCTCTATCTCTAGCTGTTCAGCAACCTCACAGGCAAACATCGGCCCCGCTCCACCAAATGCCACCAGAACCATTTCACGAGGGTCAAGACCCTTTTCCACCGTCGCCGCCCGCAACGCCTCCACAATCCTCGCGACAGCTATTCTCAGAACGCCCATAGCACCAGAAGTAACTCCCATTCGGAGCGGCTTCGCAACCAACTCCGCAACAGCCCTGTAAGCAAGCTGTGGGCTCAACCGCAGATCCCCTCCGAGAAGGAAGCTAGAGCTCAACCGGCCAAGAACAAGAGACGCATCCGTTAACGTCGGCAGTCTCCCACCTTTCCCATAGCAAGTCGGACCCGGCAGCGCTCCAGCGCTCTGAGGCCCAACATGGAGAACACGGGCATTATCGACCCAGGCAACGCTTCCACCACCGATCCCGACCTCAACAAGGTCTACTACTGGAAATCTGACAGGGTATCCTGATCCTTCAACTCGCCTCGTTCCGTGCAAGCGGCCACCAACCTCATACTCGTTGGTCACCTCGAATCCGTGACCGGACCATACTCCTGCCTTCGACGTTGTCCCGCCGACGTCGAGAGAGATGATGCTTTGAGAGCCGCTAGAGTAGAACTTCGAAGCCACCGCTCCAGCAACAGGTCCTGATTCTATGAGACGAGCTGGCTCAATGATTGCTTGGCGAGAGAGCACAGTTCCACTATTCGACTGCATTGCAAACAGAGGCGCGTGAACCCCGAGTTCCTTAATCCCTTGTTCCAGTTTTTCTAGGTAGTCTGAGAATAGCGGCTGCAGACAAGCGTTAACGACTGTAGTGCTGGTTCTCTCGTACTCTCGAAACTCAGGAAGAAGCTCCGAAGACAAAGACAGCTTCGCACCAGGATGCTCTCTCCTGAAAATCTCCCCAAGCTTCTTCTCATGTCTCGGGTTCGCGTAGGAGTGAAGAAGGCAAACGGCAACCGTTCCAATACCGAGTCTTCGAATCCTTCTCGCAACCAGAACGGTCCCTGATGTATCAAGCGGTTCCAGAATCTTCCCTTCATAGGTGATTCTCTCCTGGACCTCGAACCTGTATCGCCTCGGGACCAGTGGAGGCAGACGGTCGACCTGAAGATTGTACAGTTCAGGCCTGTTCTGGCGCCCGATCTCCAGAACGTCTCGAAAGCCCGCGGTTGTCACGAGAGCGGCCTTAGGAATGCTTCCCGTCAGAAGCGCGTTCGAGGCGAGCGTTGTCGCATGAATGACGACTCTAACATGCCGAGCGTCAGCCTTCTCTTTTTCCAACAATCTTCGGACAGCGTCAAGCGCTCCGACCGATGGATCCATCGGAGTGGTCAGGACTTTGATCTTCCAGACCCTGCGTTTCTCGTTTGTAGCCACGAGATCCGTAAACGTTCCACCGATGTCGATTCCTACCCTGACAGTGTTTCCTGCAACCATTTCCTTTCCCTGCCTTCTGACGAATCTCGCACGCTTCCTGCTTTGTTCGAGATTCGACAGGGTCACGTTCGGCTATCTCCAACTCTTAATATCGTTCCAGTTCATCGAACATGCCGGTTGCCTTCAGTAGTTAGATTACCATGACGATTCACGTTCTCCTGACAGCCGACAATCACCTAGACCCATCCGCGGTCCAGTACGGACCCAAGCGGTTCGAACGCAAGCGCGACTTCCAGCGTTGCTTCGAAATTCTGGTCAACTTCGCCCTGGAGAATAACCCCGATATTCTTCTTATCGGTGGAGATTTCTACGATGGCATTCTCCCCGGCAATCCTACAAGAGCGTTCGTTGCAGAACAGTTCAAGCGTCTACATGAGAAGAACATCAAAACCATTCTTGTAAGCGGCCACCACGATACTCCACGCAGCGCAGAGCAGGGCGCATCCCCTCTCGCTGTTCATGCAAGGTCCGGACACGTCTACTTCATACAAGAACAACATCCATCAAGCAGGAAGTTCAATTTTGGAAACGAAACTGTCAACGTGACAGGGATGAGCCTCAACCCATCTCTACCAGCTGAAGCAGATCCCCTCGTCGGTCATGAGATCAGGCGAGACGGCGACGTCAACATTTTCCTGACGCACTATCCGATCGAAGGCTTCGACGGCTACTTTGGACAAGAAGTCCACATCCAGAAATCATCCATCCCCAGAAACCTCCAACTGTTCGCCTCAGGCCACCTGCACAAACATCAAAGAAAAACCATCAACGAGACACCGGTCATCTATCCTGGAAGCACCGAGCGAGCCTCGTTCAATGAAGAAGGCGAGACGAAAGGGTTCGTCTGGCTCGAACTTGACAAGTCAGGAATAATCCAGCAAGAATTCCATCCAACACCTGCACGGCCTATGGAAACCCTTGAGTTCCGAGTCGCCGGCCAAGGAAGCCTCACACGACAAATAGAAGAAGCCTTAGAAAAGAGAATAGACGACGAAAAGATACTTCGCGTAAAAGTTTCCGGAAAAGTCACACTGAACCAGCTCTCTACCTACAAGCGATCCGCACTCTATACTTACGCAGAGGACAAATTCTTCCACATCGAGTTCGACGAAGAACAACTCAACGTACTCACGATGGTCCCCTTGGAGTCGCTTCCAAAAACTACTCCACTCCAAGAGCTAGACCGGACATTCCAGAATCTATTGACAAAAGCAGGCGATCAGGATAGACCACTGGTCCAAGAGGCCTGGAAGCTCACAGTTGCAAAGCTTCAGGAGGAGGGAGTCGACTGAAACTACTAAGCCTCTATGCTCACAACTTCAAGAAACTGAAATTCTCCCAGCCACTACCCTTCTCAGAAGGAATCTCACTAATCACCGGATTGAACGAGAGCGGAAAATCCACCATCCTCGACGCGATCCTATTCGCCCTCTTCGGCCGCATGATCCGGCCCAGCCAGAAACCCAGCAACGAAGAAATCCTCACCTACGGAACCGGCGAAGCCCAGGTAAAACTCGAATTCGCCATCGGCGACCTCAAGTACCGAATAGTAAGAGAGATTCACAAGACCAGACCAAACCGCGCACAGCTCTATGAGCTCGGGCCTAACGGTCGACAAAAGACAATCGCAACAACCGTAAACGACACAACCAGTGAGGTCGAACGCCTCCTGGGAGGCATTACCTACAACGAAATTGTCGCAAGCAGTGTAGTCGCCCAGAAAGATCTCGAGCGACTAATCAAACAAAGGCTCGACGACCGAAGGAAAGTTGTCAACGTTTTCCTAAACCTGGACAGTTTCAACAGAGTGCAGGACCAGTTTGATACGGAGCGAGCCAGAATCGAAGGCACGACCCGAAATCCGGGACAGCTAACCGTTGAACGCGAGCGTCTCCAATCGCTTCAAGAACAAATGAAGAGGTACAAGGAAGCTGAGACCCAACTCTCAACGCTGGCCGGAAAAATCGAAAAGCTCAGGCTCGAACTTGTGGACTTGGAAAAAAAGTTCGCGACCACAGACTCTCTGCACAAGACCCTGAACAAACACGATGAAGCGGTGAAACTCCAAAGATCTCTTCGGCAAGAGATTCAGGACAAGACGCGTCTTGCAGAGAACCTCCAGCGACAACTATCCGGTATTTCGTCTCAACGAGAGGAACTGGAGAAAGCTCGATTGGAACTCGAACAGTTCTCTGGGCTTTCCGAAATAGAGTCCCAACTCACTCAAGCATCGAATATGCTTGAAGAATATCAATCCGCCGAAATCCGCAGAGTCCAGTCCGAGGAGTCCAAAGATAATCTACAGGCCAAGATTGCGGAGAAAACGAAAGGCGTCTCAAGTCTTGGAAATCCGAAACCGTTAGACTCTAAGCCAAGAAGGGTCTGGACATATCTCATCTCAACCTCAGCTCTAGGCGCCGGAGCCATTCTTGCCTTCTTTCTAAGTCTCCCACAAGTCGCAGTTGCCTTCGGATCTCTGGCTATAGTCTCCCTCCTCTTACTAACACGACAGATAGTCTCACTTTCACAACAAGCCAACAGCTCGAGATACGAGCAGGAACAGTTAGTCAGGCTGCAGCTTGTCCGCTCATGGGAGAACGAGCTCGCGGAGAATCAGCAAAACCTTACGAAAATCCAACAGGACATTGCTGGAAGGTCCGAGACCCTTATTGGAACACTGAGTTCAATCACACGATACGCTGCCAAGATGGGAGCGGCAAAAGACCCTAAGACCGCTTTCGAGACCGTATCCTCACTATTCGACAACGATAGGCAAACGCGTCAATCTCTGGAAGAGAAGGTCAGATTACTAAGCCAGCAATTGAGAGAAGAACCCCAAATCAAAGAACGCCTCGACCTCATCCAGCGCGAGGTCAAACAGGTCGAGAAGAAATTCGCCGCTCCATTGCCGGAACTGCCAGAAGGCCTTTCCTTCTCCGACACGCTCCTTGAAGAGACCGCTGACTCGAGAGATATGCTAAAGGAATCCGTTTCGAGGAATAAGGCCCAGATCGAAGATTCGATTTCTCGACAGTTCGAACTACGCCAGCTACTAGAGGAGAACACGGGTCTCGATGACCAAGTTCAGACGCAAATGAAGAAGATGATGCTCCTAGAGAAGGACTGCGCGGTCGTCAAGCTGTCCGTCAAAGGACTTGAGCAAACATCGGAGTCCCTGCGGAATCGTGTCAAGCCCCAGGTCGAACGCTACATGGGGCTCATTCTTCCCGTGATAACCTCCGGAAGATACAAGGCCGTGCAGCTCGACGAAGACTACACTGTCAGAGTCTTTGATCCAGAGGCTGGAGAGTTCAAGCCCAAAGAAGTTTTCTCAGGAGGCACCGAAGACCAGCTCCTGCTGGCAATGAGGCTAGCCTTCGCCCTCGCCTTGATACCCCAAGCCAAGGGCCATAATCCAGAATTCCTATTCCTCGACGAACCTCTAGGCAGCTCGGACAGAATCCGCCGCGAAGGAATTCTCACACTACTCCACCAAGAACTCTCACAGAACTTCAAACAAATCTTCCTCATTAGCCACGTTGGAGACCTTGAAGCGGAGGCAGACACCATAATCCAGATGGAGAACGGTATGGTTCGCGAGGTCGTCGGGAGAACCTCTCCTTCCCGACAACCAGTCGTGGTCCCTGCTTGAGATCTCTTAAGATCGTTTGACTATCTGATATACACCGGAATGCTCGGCGATTGTAAGACCTTCAAAGCCAGTAAGAGAATCTGTTCAGCATTGATCCTGACGTCTCCAACTTCTGAGAGTAGAGATGTCCAAAGCATGTATTTGGTACCTTCGTTCTCAGTTGCTTGAAAGAATCCCAGACTTTCCAGGGAGGATGTTATTTGGTGGAATCTGTCCGATCTTGATGAGAGACCAACGGTTATCGTCCAGTCGCCCAGATTGTCAAGGTTAACCCCTACAGTTGCATCAGAGAGAGCAATCGACAAGCTAGAACCGCGCTTCAAAGAAGCATCAACCATTGTGGCCAGAGACCTTGGTTCTGCGAGCCCCGTGTCGAGTCCGGACTGCGGCTTCTGATTCTCTGTCATAGGCTCAGCCCACCATCAATACCAGGCTTAACAATCGTGTTACCCAGCAGGCTGCCACGAAGGAAATTCCTTAGGGTTCTCGGGTGTTTATATTGGGCTCCACCCTTTTGATAGCTTCTCGCGGGCAAGTTTGACATGTCCATGTTTGACCTTGACGACGATAGGCTCCTAGCTGAGATAACGGGGAGAGGTGCCCGAAGGATACTGATCCAGCTACCCGATGGTCTCAAGAATGAGGGGACCCGGCTTGCCGGTCTGATTCGAGGGAAGACAGGCGTCGACGTGTTTGTTTCCGCGGTGCCTGCCTGGGGAGCCTGCGACCTCTCCTTAGATGCTGCGGCTCGCTTGAAGGCTGACCTACTAGTTCACTACGGGCATAACGAATTCCTACGAGACAGTTCCAACGGAGTCCCAGTCGTCTACATCCCTGCAAGGAGCAATCACGAGGTCATTCCTGTTGTAGAGAAGGCGGCTTCTGCCCTTCAAGGTAGGAACGTAGGCCTAGCCACTACAATTCAACATCTGCACAAGTTGGCTGAGGCGGCAAAACTTCTAGAAGCGAAGGGGTTCAATGTTCATGTTCCTGGGCGCGGTCCATGGTCCCACCAGACAGGCCAGGTCCTTGGTTGTGACTATTTTGGACTCAAGAAGATTCAACCTCAGGTCGACTCGTTTCTGATCATAGGCAGCTACTTTCACGGTCTTGGGGCAGCTCTTTCCGTAGAAAGATCAACAATTCTCGCGGACCCCTACGATGGAACAGTCAAAGTTCTAGATCAGGATAGGGACCGGATAATTAGGCAGAGATATGCAATGGTGGACAAGGCCAGTAAAGCCGGCAATTTCGGAATAATCGTTTCAACTAAGCCAGGACAGAGCAACCCACAGATTGCTCTCTCAATTCTCAAGCAAGTCGAGGAAGCAGGCAAGAAAGCGGTTATCCTCTACGCGGATGAGATTTTACCCCAGAAACTACTCGACTTCACTGACATCGATGTCTTCGTTGATACGGCTTGTCCACGCCTTGCGCTAGACGACCCTGAAAGGTTTCCGAAGCCGATCATCACGAGAGATGAGATCATGGTTGCTATCGGGGCTTGGACTTGGGAACACCTTTTGGAGCGTGGACTGGTCCGCCTATAATTGGCAGAAAAACGAACAGTTTCCAAACGCCAACTGGAAATTCAGCTTGGAAGGCTGAAGATCTTTCAGACCCCCAAGTTGGGGCTCGAACAGTATCCCGTTTCTCCCGAAGTAGCGGCTGAACTGCTATACATGGCCGGATTCGAACATCGCGACTTGAAGGGTGAAACAATCGATCTCGGAACCGGAACTGGGCGTCTAGCGATTGGTGCTGCCATAACCGGGTCCATGAAAGTCGTTGGCGTAGATATCGATGAGACAGCTATTGCTTTGGCGCGAGAGAATGCGGTGTCGGCCGGAGTCAAGGTCGAGTGGCTAGTGTCGGACATTGATGATGTTGAAGGAAAATATGACACCGTAATAATGAACCCTCCATATGGGACGCGGTCTCCCCATCTTGATGTCCGATTTCTTGAACGCGCTTTCGAGCTTGCCCCTATCTCGTATTCAATTCACAAGAGTTCGACCAGAGATTATCTTAGGGGTGTTATTGCAAAGAAGAATCGGAAGGTTGACGCCGTGCGTAGCATGAGTCTATACATTCCCAACCTCTTCCCATTTCATCACAAGAGATGGGAGAACGTCAAGGTCGACTTGTATCGGATAGTATCCTAGGGTCCCTGATTCTTCTCCTCACTTGAGTCGGATGGTATTCTAAGGGACCCTCCTTGGTTTTGGACTCCCGGTGAAGGCATGCTCGGTGATGGATTGGAAATGGTTGTTACCACTGGTATTTTCGGATGTCTTGGACGAAGTTTGCCCAGCTGACGGCCCACCTTGCGAAGCAAGGCCGGTTGATTTGACCCGCTCGGCCTGGATTTGCCGCGCAGAAGTATGTATGTAGTCAGGAATGACGTCACTCCAAGTATTACTCCAGTCCAGACGTTGATCCCAGCTAGAAGTCTTGAGCTTGTCTGGTTTACGAGGCCCTGGAGATACTGGTTGTTGATGTAGTCCAGATAGAGTACGAGTCCGAGCCCTACGATCGCAAAGGTTTCGACCGTTACTGCGAGCTTTGTTGTCATTGGTATGGGCGGTATGAGTTTCTCTTCTGGGGTGATTGGCACTCTTCTTATCCGTCCTGGGGCCCACCAGTTGAGACGCTTCATGTGCCTCATTATTGATGGTACAAGATAGACTCGGGTGAGAGTTGCGTCGAGAATGACGACTATGAAGAATGCAAGTCCGAGCTGTTGCAGCATAGGTATTTCCGAGAGCATCATGGTTCCGAAGGCGCCCGCTGTCACTAGACCAGTGGCTGTGATTATGCCTCCAGTGCGTTCTACTGCAGTCTCGATGGCCTCATCATCTTTCGCGCCGCCAACCACATACTCCCTGATCCTAGTTACTAGGAATATGTCGTAGTCAAGTCCCAGTCCGAGCATTATCACAAGCAGCATGATTGGTAGTATCCAGATCAGTTCCATTCCAACGTAGGTGTGGAAGATGTAGATGACCGCGGCCATAGCCCAGGAAATGCTGAGAAGTATCGTGAAGATAAGCCGGAGCGGGGTGAAGATCGAGCCCAGAGCGATCATGAGAACTACGAAGACTCCGACGAGGACTAACGCTGTCATGTTGAAGTAGTCGGCTGCGCTTGAGTTGGCAAGATCTGCGACAGAAGCGGTTTCTCCCCCTACAAGCATTGTGGATCCAGCGAGCAGCTTGTCGTTGCCCTGCAAACTATTGATGTTCTGTCGGATTTTTGTGAGCGTGGTGATGGCCTGGTCCGTGTAAGGCTCGTTGGACAGGTTAGCCCAGACCATTGCCGATTTCCCATCGCTTCCGAGGAAGGGCTTCATGCTTCTGATCATTGCTTGCTGTTGAGCCGTGTTTAGCTGGCTGAACGATGAGTAGGGGATCGGGTCGCCTGAAGGATGTGTAAGCCCATAGACTTTCGACACGCCGGAGATCGACAATGTCGAGTTCTCTGCATAGGAGAGGGATCGCAGAGCAGTGACGTTGATCCAATTGTCGGTTGCGAGCAGGACTGGCGTTTGCACTATCGTGTAGGTTGGGGTTATGGTGCCAGGTCCGAAACCTTGGACCATGCTGTTGTAGCCGGCCCTGCTCTCAAGAGAGTTTGGAACTTGGGATATGAGGTCGTGGCTTGTCTGGCTGGAAAGCACCGTACTCGTAGCTGGTAAACTGACGGCCAAGGCGACGATGAGGATCAGCTTCGAATGCTTTGCCGTGAATCTTGCGGCACGGGCGTAGTAGCTACTTCCTTTGGCTTTCTTCTTTCTCCAAAGACCTAGCCCCCCGGGCCAGAATATCTTGTCCCCGAACATGGACAGAATCGCTGGCACGAGGGTGAGGGCGACCAGTAGCGCTATGGATATACCCATCATCACAGCAATCCCGATAGAGCGCAGCATTCCAAAGCCGGCAATAGCGAGGCTTCCGAACGCTATGACAACGGTTGCTCCACTCGTGGCGATGCTCTCGCCTGCCCATGTCACTGCCCTCTCAACCGCATCCTTCTTTCCTCTTCCCATCCGTCTCTCCTCAGCGTATCGGCTGACGAGAAATATGCAGTAGTCTGACCCGGCCCCGAACATGGCGACGGGCAAGAGTGTCAGAATCAAGAAGTGTACGCTGGTGAACCACGTGCCAATTACGTAGACTAGGCCGAAGGCTATGCCCACTGATATTCCGATGGCGGATACAGGGATTAGTGGGGCTGCGAGAGAGGCGAAGAATATGCCGACGATGACGACAATCAATAGGACGGTGATGGGGTCTATGCGTTCCACGTCTCTGATCGATTCTGTTTCAATATCATAATTGAACGCTGGAGCACCTGTGACGTAGACGAGGAGGTCGGTGTTGCTGAGGTTGTTCGCTTGTTTAACATCTGTTCTTATGCTGGCGATGCTGTTCTTGGGGTCCAGTCCGTTAGTCTTGAAATCCAGTATTAGCAACATAGTGTCGTTGGATCCCGAGATGAACTGGGTGTAGACATCGTGGCTTGGCTGGACTGGATAGCTCTTGATGCTGTAGTTTCGAAGAAGTGTCCCTGCAAGGGTTGTAAAATCTACGAAACCTGCTGAGGCGCCTAACAAATAGATCTGGTTGATGATGAAAGTTTGAGTTGGGGTTGCGTTGACCATTTTCGAGAAAGTGTTGATGACGAAGGTCTGAATCACGGTTGGGTCGTTCCAGTAATTGTTTGAACACGTGTTCAGGCAGAAGTTGTAGAGGTTGAAGAATTCGGCAGCGTCGACAAACAGGGTTCGAGATGACGCGTCAGTTATGCTTGACATGAAGAATGGTGTTGTGATGTTGTAGTATGCCGGTTGAGTTACGAGTAGCGGGCCTCCTTTGGTCACGTTCTGGGCTCTGGCTAATGGTGGCGCGACTATCGTCAGCTGTGTTTGAGTGTAGGTAGAAGCGGTGAATGTCTTGTTCCATGACTGGTAGAACAGGTTCTCGTATGCAAGAGCGATGGCGTGGTAGGCTTGGGGAGTTTGCGAAGATATGATTGGCCATGCGGACTGGTTGGCTTTCTGGTTGTAGGCGGCGACCTGTGCCTGTGTTATGTTGAAGGGTCCGGAGTTTACTAGGGTCGTCCACTGGGTTGCGTAGATTGCAGGTATGCCGAATTCGAGAGACGTGGCAAGGCTGGTCAGGTTCTTCTCTTGATAGAGCTGGAGGTGAACCAGGCTGGTATAGCCGACGAGTAGCTGGTAGTAGATATCGTAGATGCTTGTGACGTTGCTGAGGTTCGTAATGCTTCGGTCGTTATGGAGGGTCTTGTTGAACGTTAGAGTGAAATCGCGCACATCGTTGCCTCTCACATCCGTTGAGGTGATTACCACGACGACGCTACTGCCCTGGCTAATGCTGAACTCTTTGCTGACGATGGATTGAGCGATGCTGGACTCCGACGTCTTAGGGTTGTACGCAGTCTCAGTGTAGACGATAACGCTCTGAACTTGGAGAATGGCGGGGACGCTTAGCGCAAGGGCTACCAGCCAGATGACGAAGACCGCCCGGTTGTGCTTAATGATAGTACGGGCTAGCCTTGTAAAGAGCAATCCATTCCCTCTTTGAGGGTGTGAAACGAGCGGGGAACGTGCTGAGCGTCATAAAGCCGTACTGTAACCCTGAACTCTTTGCCGAGGCGAATCCGGGGCGTTGAGTATGTCTATATGGCGAAACTGAGCAGAATCTAGCGTAGGCGAGCGTGGATGAAACCGATAAGCCTCCTACTAGCCCAAACCGGTCCCAGACTTGGGAACAAGGAGCAAAATCTACGGCAGATCTCGGAACAAGCCGCTAAGGCTCGGAAGAAGAACGTTGATCTGTTGATCTTTCCTGAGCTACACCTGACAGGGTATACGATGCGGGACGAGGTCTCCCATTTGGCAGAGTCGATTCCAGGTCCCAGCACACGGAAGGTCGAGAGAGTGGCCAAAGAGTATGGTGTTCACATTATCTTCGGCATGCCCGAGGAGAGCGAGGTCAAGGGAGTAATCCACAACACAGCAGTGTTTGTCGGCCCGAAAGGGTTGATTGGGAGGTACAGGAAGATCCATCTTCCAACGCATTCTGTTTTCGAGGAGCGTCGGTATTATCGTCCGGGACATGAAGCACCAGTGTTCAAGACAGATATAGGAACCATCGGTTTGAACATCTGTTACGATCTCTACTTTCCCGAGCTGACTCGCCTGCAGGCTTTGCAGGGCGCACAGCTGGTCGTATGTATTTCCGCGAGCCCCGGGTTGCGGCGGAGGTTCTTCGAGGGGTTCTGTTTGAGCCGAGCGATGGAGAACGCTGTCTACCTCGCCTATGTCAACCGGGTTGGCATTGAGGAGGGATTGCAGTTCTGGGGTGGAAGTAGAGTAATCGCGCCGAATGGTTCCGTTCTAGCTCAGTGCAAGTATGATGTGGAGGAGTTTCAGACCTGTAAGGTGGATCTGGGCGAGGTTTCTCGGGCTAGAGTATTCATTCCAACGATAAAGGACCTGGAACCGGGCCTCTTTGACCTACTGAGAATCAAGAGTCGAGAAGCATAGAATCAAGGTTTCATGAAGGGCGGGGCGCGAAAATCGACCACCCCCGGGGGGGTCACTGTGAAAAGAATATTTGGGAAAATGGTTGGCGAGAATGAAAGGCTACGAAACCAAGTGTGATGTCGTCTAACAACAATACCGCGGCTTGGGGGTAAGCCAAGGTTCGCGCCGAGATCCTCATTCCAGTCATTACGAAATCTCCTGAAAACCAGGCCTAATCGGCGCTTGCCGGGGCTAACTCATGAACAAAACGGCACAAAACGCAATCCTTGGAATCATTTCAGCCTACAAGCTCGCAACAACCCTCATTAGCACCCTCAGCTAATGCCCGTATGGTATTTGCTCATGAAGGGTCGTAACTATCGTTCCCCGTCGGGCCAAGCATTCACCCGGATGAAATACATCCACGGGTCCCCTGCGCCTAAGGTTTCCAAGTTCAACATGGGAGACTTGTCCATGCAGTTCGCCCGGAGAATCCGCTTGGTGGCCAGAGAGCATGTGCAGATTCGTCATAACGCGCTGGAATCTGCTCGTGTATCCGCGAACAAGGTTCTGACCGACAGGTGGGGAGAAACAGGATACCGATTACAGCTGTGCGTGTACCCGCATATTATTCTCCGAGAAAACAAGATGATCGCCACTGCCGGAGCTGACAGATTACAGGAAGGCATGAGGCGAGCCTTCGGAAAACCCACCGGCAGAGCAGCCAGAGTCGAAAACGGTCAGGACCTCTTCATCATCTACGTTCCCGAGGATGGCGTCGAAACTGCGAAGAAAGCATTGGAAGTCGCCGGAACAAAGATGCCGATGAAAACCCGGATCATAGTCGAAGAACCAGTCGCACCGCCAATACCCGCAGGAGCCTAGCCATTGCCCAGGCCTGACGCTATAGTTGTCCGGCTTGAAGATGTAAGAAAAGACGACATTCCACTAGTTGGTGGAAAATGCGCAAACCTCGGGGAGCTAACCGCAAAGGGAGTTCACGTCCCCCCAGGATTCGCAGTCACCGCAGAAGCATTTCGGCGATTTTTGGAAGAGACAAAGATCGGCGAGATCATTCACAAGACTCTGGGAAGCTCCAACGGTTCCCGCGACCCGAAACAATACGAGGAAGCGTCCGAGGAGATCCGAAAGATTCTAGAATCGGCCATCATGCCCGAGGATATCGCAGGCAAGGTCCGAACCGCATATAGAGAGCTCTGCGAGAAAACAGGCGACAAAAATGTGAATGTCGCAGTCAGATCCTCCGCCACCAGCGAGGATCTACCAGACGCATCGTTCGCCGGGCAACAGGACACCTACCTCAACGTGCGAGGCGAGGATCAGCTCGTACACTATGTCCAGAAATGCTGGGGCAGCCTCTACACGCCACGTGCAATATTCTACCGGGAAGAGAAAGGCTTCCCGCATGATAAGGTGCTGATCAGCGTCGGGGTTCAGAAGATGGTAAAGTCAAAATGCTCAGGTGTTGCCTTTACTCTGGACCCGATCAACGGCGACCCATCCAAGATCGTCATCGAATCGACGTGGGGGCTCGGAGAAGCTCTAGTTGCTGGAATCGTCCGGCCCGACAGGTTCATCGTCGACAAGGGCACCATGCAGCTAATCCACAAAGAGATCGTCCCAAAGATGATCGAGCACATCCCGAACGATAAGACCGGGCTAACCATGCAGAGCGATGTCCCGGTTGAGCGCCGTAATGTTTCGAGCCTAACCGACGAACAAGTTATTGAAATTGCAAAGGTGGCCGTGGACATTGAGGATCACTACCACACTGCGCAAGACATCGAGTTTGCCGTCGAGCACGGAGCCACCGGAAGCTCGCTCTTCGTTGTCCAGACCAGACCCGAGACGTTCTGGAGCAAAATGAAGGGTCCAACTGGAGAGACCGATTCCCACATCGTTCACAGAGTCGCGGTTGTACACGGTCTGCCCGCGAGCCCAGGAATGCACGCAGGAAGGGCCAAGATCGTCCCGACTACGCTTGAAGCGGGACGCTTGATGAAAAACAAGGATATTCTCGTTACTCGAATGACGAACCCCGACTGGGTTCCCTACATGAGAATCGCAGGCGCAATCGTAACAGAAGACGGAGGAACCACCTGCCACGCAGCCATCGTCTCCCGAGAGATGGGCATCCCGTGCATCGTCGGAGCAAGGAACGCAACAAAACTGATGCAGATGGGACAAGAATACACCGTTGACGCGAAATCAGGCGTCGTCTACAACGGCCTCGTCGAAGAAATTCTCAAGGCAACCCAGCCCCAACATGAGATTCCTACCGTTATCCCGATAACCTCAACAAAGATCTACGTGAACATCTCACTCCCAGAACTTGCCGAGAAGGTCGCACGGGAGACACACGCGGACGGTGTAGGTCTCCTCCGTGCGGAGCATATGATGCTCTCAGTCGGGAAACATCCTCGACTTCTGATAGAAGAGGGAGGCGGGGAGAAAATGGTTGATGCCTTCGCAGAGGGCGTGCGAAAGGTCGCGACGCCCTTTGCTCCAAGACCCGTCGTGTACAGATGCCTCGACTTCAAACCTGACGAGTTCCTCGGACTTCCAGGCGGTGAAAAATACGAACGGGAAGCAGGACACGTTGGGCCCAACCCACTGCTTGGATTCCGGGGCACCTTCCGATACGTGAAAGAGCCTGACATTTTCCGGTTAGAATGCCGGGCAATCAAGAAAGTCAGAGAGGAATACAAGCTCACTAACGTCCACGTGATGCTGCCGTTCGTCCGAACGCTAGAGGACTTCAGGAACGCAAAGAAAATCCTCGAAGAAGAGGGACTGAAGAGAGGCCCCGACTTCAAGCTCTGGATCATGGTAGAAGTTCCAGCAACAGTATTGCTAATCGACAAGTTCGTCGACGAAGGAATCGACGGCATATCCTTCGGCACCAACGACCTGACAATGCTAATCCTCGGTATCGACCGGGACGACGCATCAATCCAGGAAATCTACGACGAACGCAATCTCGCCGTACTGCGGGCAATGAGTCATGTCATCAGGGTCTGCAACGAAAAAGGCGTGACAACATCGATTTGCGGTCAAGCACCATCGAACTACCCTGAAGTAGTCGAGTTCTTGGTCAGAGAAGGAGCCGTCAGCATGAGCGTAAACCCCGACAAGGTCATCGAGACAAAATTCTTGGTGGCTGCTATCGAACAGAAGCTGATCCTTGAAGGAATGAGAAAGATGCGTCAAGCCAACGGGGACCAGGGAGCTATGCAGCCACGCTGGCCCAAGTAACCCCGGGACCTATTCAGGATCTTGTTCGAACAACTCGTAGACTGGGTCAAACAGAACTACGGCGACGCTAAAAAAATCGTAGAAGTTGGAGTAGGTCACCGGATTGACGTGGCACAGCGAATTTCTGAAGCCCTCCCACATGCAGAGATACTCGTGACCGACAAGGATGAGTCATGGGTGCGCTCGCGAAGACCCGGACGGATCAGAGCAGTAGCAGATGATGTCTTGACTCCAAACTTCAACGTATACCGCGGTGCATCTCTCATGTATTCCCTCAATCCACCCGGCGAGATCATGCCTGCACTTGAGAAGTTGGCGGATAGAGTTGGCGCAGACCTCTTGGTAGTTCCAATAAGCGACGAACTGCATGAGCTTGGAGAGGACAAGTGGCAAGAACTGGTGATTCGTGGGAGAATTATCGGCTGGCTAGTCAACAAGCGTATTTGATCTCTAAGGGTTTCAACTAGTAACAGAAACAAGCCTCCTTTGGTATTAGACAACTAATAGTGTAGACCTCGGCTTCTCGTAGACTCTCGAGACTACTCCCTTGAGTACATGGTACCCACAGGTCGCGGAGAAAAAGGGGCGTGTAGCCCGGATTATCAGTTACCTCAAGGCGCATCCTCTGCTCTGCCTGCTGATTCTGAGCCCAGGAATCCCTGAGTATCTCTCAGGGTCAAGCAACATGGCTTTCTTGGTCCTATCGCCTCCAGTATTCTTCCTCTTTCTCGCTGCGAACCTTGCACTCTATGGCCCAGGTGTCATATTGATCCGTGAGGCCAAGATTCACTGGAACAAAGGATGGGCGTCTGTTTTCCTCCTAGGCGCCGCCTACGGGATTGTAGAGGAGGGGCTAGCCTTGCGAACTCTGTTCAACCCAACATCTTCAGTGGTAGGAAATCTAGGTGTCTACGGACACTGGCTCGGAGTCAACTGGGTCTGGACTGTCGGACTGGTGATCTTCCATTCAGTCTTCAGCATCGGCCTGCCAATTTTCATCTTTGGACTAGCTTTTCCAGATCTGAAATCAAAGAGCCTCGTCTCAATAACGGGGATACGACTCAGCATACTCACCTTAGCTATCGACTGTATCCTCCTTTCGTTACTGGTCAATTATTGGCCAGCTGAGATATGGGGTCTGCTTCTACTCTCAAGCATTGTCGTAGCATTGCTCGTCGTGGCTGCGAAGAAATTGCCTGCTGATTTTCTGAAGACTGTCAGAGCAGAGCCGAGGTGGAGGCCTCGCGCATTCTTCCTACTCGGAGCAGCATTCTTTCCAATATGGCTGCTTGCAGGAGGCTTCGCAGCGAGTGCTAGCCTCTTCCCACCCGTAATCGTGGTTTTCGACATCGTTGTCTCGCTGTGGATACTTCGGCTCGTCTTCAGGTCGATGGGAACCAAATTGAATCAAGCCCACAAAGTCGCGTTCGCCTTCGGACTGGTCTCTCCTATCATGATCTTCGGCATCGCGGCCAGCGCATCCTTCCCACTCGTCATGATGAACGACGTGCTGGTCATTCTATTCTCTAAGAAAATGTGGACAAAATGGAAGGCATGGACATTCACCCAGCATTATTCGCTCATGCAAGGGCTTCCAAAGTTGGGCGGCGATGGAAGCTCTATGCCATAGCATTATCGGACCGCCGGTCAAGAACCTTAGGATTGTGTTCAGACATGGCGACGTCTCCGCCATAGTCTTTGAAGGCCTCTTAACAGAAGAGAGGAACGCTTGAACCAGCGCGCTTTACAATCGTTCTCAATGGGCTAATCGCAGAAATGCCCTCGACGTGCCTGAAGAACCTGTATATGCCCCAGATAGAGTGAGCGGGAGAAGTTAGAAGGAAAAATGAGCGCCAAGAGTATGAAGACAGCTCTCAAGGGAACCAGTATCGAGGATAAAGACGCGAAGGAGATTATTTCGGGGGTCCAAGCAATGTACGACAAGGTTCCTGGATTCATCCGGCCCATGCTACCAAGCCTGCCCGACATTCTCAAACGAATCCCTTCGAGCGCCGGAAAATATACTCTCAACGAGATCATCCAGCTTCTAGACTGGGCCTATGAAAGTGGACAATTGAAGAAATAGAGAAGCAGGTCGGAAATGACCCACCCGTCCAAGGACATCACTGGAACTTCCGGCACACAACTCTCCGGAAAGAAGATCGCACTCCTAGTGTCAAGCAGCGTTGCCGCGTTCAAAGTTCCCGAGATCGCGCGCGAGCTGATGAGACATGGAGCAGACGTGTATGCAGTGATCTCTCCATCGACCGAGAAGATGATCGGATCCGATCTTCTCGAGTGGGCCACAGGAAATCCAGTAGTCCGGGAGCTTACCGGCAAACTGGAGCATATCGCCCTTGCTGGAAAGAGTTCTGGACACGTTGATCTCGTTCTCATCGCTCCTGCAACCGCTAATACGATCGGGAAGCTTGCAACAGGAATTGACGATACGCCAGTCACGACGGTGGCTGCGACCGCTATCGGTTCAAAGCTGCCCGTTCTTATTGCTCCAGCGATGCACGAGCCATTGTATGATCATCCGATAGCTCAAGAGAACATGGTGCGTCTCAAGAGGATCGGGGTCGAGTTTGTCGAACCGGAGATTGTGGAAGGAAAGGCGAAGATTGCCTCAACGGCCAAGATTGTCCAGGCCGTCATCACGCGCCTCTCTTCTCAGCTCTCATCTCAGAGAAGAGATCTTGAGGGACATAGAGTGCTGGTCACTGCGGGTCCCACGATCGAACACATTGACCCTGTCAGGGTGATTACTAACCGGTCTTCAGGGAAGATGGGTGTAGCAATTGCTGAGGAAGCATGGTCAAGGGGTGCTGAGACAACGTTGATTCTGGGACCCGGCTCAGTCACGCCTCCTCCTAGCGTGAAGACTGTCAGGGTTGAAACCACGGACGAGATGCTTGAAGCCACGCTTCGTGAGTTGAAGAGAGGCAAACATGATCTGGTTTTCGCCGCTGCAGCCCCAAGCGACTATAGGCCATCAACCTCGGCTGGCAGAAAAATAAGCACAAGAAAGGAGAAGACTGTCGAGCTGGAGCTTGAGGCCACCCCGAAGATAATACGAGAGATTCGCCTTGCAAGCCCAAATTCATTTCTTGTAGCGTTCAAGACGGAACACGGCGTATCGAACGAGCAACTTGTGACAGAAGCGTTTGAGATACTCAGTGAGAAAAGCGCGGATCTCGTCGCGGCCAACGATGTCTCGATTGAGGGTGTGGGGTTTCAGACTGACACCAACGAGCTGTTCGTTGTTGACGAGCGAAAGAAGGTAACACATATCGCGTTGGCACCGAAACGCGATGTTGCGCGGCAGCTGCTGGACATTGCAGTTAAGAAATTGAAAGGCTAAGGTCAGAGGTCCTTTCGAACGTCGAAAAGGATTGTTCGAGCAGCAGCGGTGCAGACTAGACCTGTAGCGACCTCAGTCAAAGAAACGATTTTCCGGGCGGTCAAGCAGGCAAAGCAGGCAGCAGAAAGGGAGGCGGACATTATCTGCCTGCCCGAGCACTGGTTGCCTGAAAAGACGATTCCATCACCCATGAGTCCTATTCCGGGGCTGCAATCGATTGCTGAGGAGTACGGTGTGGTTGTTGTCGGAGGAGCTTTCTATGAAAAAGCCAAGGGGCGATTATATCTCAATAGCCCAGTCATCGGTCGCGATGGAGAAATCGTCGGACGACAACCGAAAGTCCACCTGTTTCATTTCGAGAAGAAGATTGCTCATCCAGGAAACGATTACAAGATCTTCCAGTTGGACGGGTTCAAGATCGGGGTTCTCGTTTGTTATGATGTTGACTTTCCAGAGGCTTCTAGAATCCTGACGTTTAGAGGCGCGGACTTGTTGATGTGTCCCTCAAGAATTGTGAGACAAGGAATCGAGCCATGGCGTCAATACGTCACGATTCGGTCCCTTGAGAACCGGATAGCGGTTGTAGCGCCCAACGTCTACTCGCCCCCCATGTTCACCGGATACAGTATGATTGTCAGTCTCAAGGAAGATCCGAAGATGAGGATATCTCACCCGAGGATGCACGTGTTCAAAGAACGGAGAGAGGGAATAGTCATCGAGGATATTGATCTCGCGCTTCACGCTAGACTGCGTAAAGAACGGTTCGCTGATCGAAGGCCAGAAACATATGTCTGGAATTGAAGGAGACTGACCGAGAGAAGGATTCGCGGAGTCGTCTTCGACCTAGACAACACTCTCATCCAGTCCAAGAAAGGCGCTCGCCAGGGCCTCCGAACAGTCGCAACCATCTTCGCGAAACGATTGAGGAAAGAAGGATACCACTACGCCGAGGGAAATCTGCTCAGAAGACTCCGGCTCATCGATTTGGAAATGCACGGCCGAAAATTTCTGTACAATCGGGATGTTTGGTGGGAGACTCTGCTCAAGCAGCTGGGTTTGTCAATGCTGAAAGCTTCGTGGATTCATGGGACAACTCTCCGATATTGGAAGACGTACGCCGGGGCGAGTCCGATTTTCTCCGACACGATGTCGACTATTCAACGACTGAAGAAGGCAGGGTTTAGACTTGGAATGGTCTCCGACTCAGACGGGACGCCGGGAATGAAAATGAAGAGAATCCGGAGACAGCCGTTTCGGAAGTTTCTTGAGACAATAGTTGTTGCGGGTGAGGATACACGGAATGTGAAGCCGAGCAGGAGACCCTTTACTCTGGTCGCAGAACAACTCGGCTTACAACCAAGGGACTGCGTCTACATCGGCGACAACCCAAACACAGACATTCAAGGAGCAAAGGGAGTTGGTATGATGACGATACTTGTGAAACGTCGAGGCCCTAAGGGCGGACATCCAGATTATCTTGCTAGATCGTTGAGTGATGTTGCTAGGCTGCTAATTCGCTGACCTGTTCCGCAACAGACTGGTTTTTGGAAAACTATTCTTTCTGAATCACGGCCCATCCGTTCCTTTATGATTCCCGAAAAATCTTCTAGCCTCTCATATCCGATGAATCGTCTGCCAAGATCCATCGCGGCCTTGAGAGTGGTTCCAGATCCCAGAAAGGGATCCAATACGAGGTCGCCTTCAATGGAAAACATTCGGATCAGTCGTCTTGGAATTTCTTCTGGGAATGCCGCGACGCGCCTTTCAAGCCCCCAGTGCGTTTGTCTTGTTCCAGTAATGGTCCAGACTTGGGAGAACCATTCGTCTCGTTCTTTCTTGGTGAATTTGCTCCTGTAACGCTTCGGGTCCTTCGGCTCGAACGTTCTCAGGCTCCCGTTCCGAAAAATCAAGATGTATTCCATGTCCAGGGTCACGTATGCGTTGGGAGGGAGGAAACCTGAGCCTAGAAACGCTCCCTTTCCCTTGTACCGGGGCTTCGTAGTGGGCTTCTTCCAGAGAATATAGGGCAGGGTGACTAGACTCAGTCTCTCGAAAGTCTCTATTACACGCGAATGGTTTGGATAGAGATGGAACACACCGTCCTTTGTCCGTGTTGCGTCCCCTATGTTGACGCAGGCAATTCCTCCGGGAACAAGGACTCTCTTTACTTCCATCCATGTCTGGTTGAGGTAGCTGTGCATCGCGTCATAGGATTCTGCGGATTCCTTTCGGAAGAAATCGTCCCATATACCAACCATCGGGTACGGTGGCGAGGTGACGACTAGATGCACGGAGCTATCGGATAGTTCTTCCATGCGACGACTGTCACCGATGATAACCCGGTAATCGGCGTTCGCCGCAGGCAGTTCTCAGTCACCCGATATATTCAGAACTACCAGAAGATTCTGAGTCTTTGTCGCCGCTCTGTTTGAGTGCGGTCTCGATCTCTTTCGCTTGTCCTTCCAGCTCTGTCATGTCGATCTGTAGTCCCAGCTTCTTTACGAGGACGCGAAGGATTACCATCGCTGCGCGAGGGTCGATCATGAACCCGGAGGTTTCCCCGGAGAGAAATAGGCCTTTGAGGTTTCGGACTTTTGCGAGTCCTGGGATAAGTCCGTTCATCCAAGTGACGGCACCACTGTCGATGATCTTCACACCTAGCTCTTCAAGCTCTTTGACGAGAACTAGTTCGCTGGCTGCTCCATAGACTTGTGGATGTTCAGCGATCTTGCCGGTGATGAAGGCGCCGACTGTTACGACTGTTTCGACTCCGAGCTTCTCGGCGAGTTTCACGACAGCTTCTGAGAGACGGAAGGCTCCCTCGGGTAGGATTGGTTGCGCGTCCCCGGTGTATAGGACGAGGTCGGGGCCGGAGTCTCTGTTGATCCAATAGAATATTTCATGTTTCATCAGGTCAGAGGTTCCGTCTGGCTTGAGGAGCAGGCGAGGCGGGAGATAGTCTGAGTAGAGATAGCCCAAGGGGATTGCTTTGAGAGCCTTAATCAACTGGTCGAGAACGATCTTGGCCACTCTTCCGCTGTCGGGAAGGCCGGCTATCAGGACCGGAGTCTTTAACGTCGGAGCCTCGTTGAGATGAAAATCGATACGTTCTCTCAAGATCAGATCAAGTCTTTCGAAGCTAGCTCCCGCGGAATCTGCCTGAATCGGGGCTGATAGACATTCCCATGTTAGCCTCTCTACTGATTTGAGTGAAAAGAGTCTCTACTTTCTCTCCGTAGAATGTTTATATTCGACGAACCCGGAGCTGACCCTCTCCGCTCTTTAGGTGTCCAATTGGCAAAATTCATGCTGTCACTCCGCGATGAAAGTTTCGAACTCCTACAAACAGAAGCAAAAGACCGAGGCATATCGATCCAGGAATTGATCAGGGCCGTGATCATCCCTGACTGGGTTAAACTAAACAACGCGACCAAGCCCCCTTTCGATAACGGGATCAACGGGCTTCGAGCATACAGATCCACGGCTCCCGTGCGCGATCAAGAACAAATGTTCCAGCCTGCAATGAGCAGGATACGATGACACACGCGATCACGCCTCTCTTTTTTTTTCGTTCGATCCCCAGAATCATTTTCCCGATCCCACCTAGGATCCTGGCCCTCCTTAGACTACGTTCCCTTTTGGGACGTCGTTCTCTATCCTGATGATATCTGCACGATCAGTTTTTCCAGATTCAAGTGGTGATATCGGCGATGAATGATCAATATGGTGAGGCAGTTTTCACAGACAGTTGCCGAGTATCCGGCGGTTTCGATCCGAACCAGGCTATCAGCGGGGACATGCTCTCTCCTAAACGCACAGGTCGCAAGCATCAGCTATCTCAGCTTTAGCAGGACTTCTTGTTGGCACCACCATGTCCTTAAGCATTCAAGCGTCCTAGTCGCCCCATTCTCACTACTCGAGGCAGTGAAGGCTGTTCCCAGCAACAAACTCCACAACTCTTATGGAGTATCATTGATAGTCCAACAGGGAAGCGCAATGGGAATAGTCTCCGACATCGAGAAGACCTTGCAGATTCCCCGACTAGGGACCGCCTTACTGGCTATCCTCCTCGGTGCCTTGCTTCTAATGATTCCTTGGTTATTGAACTACCTAATCGCGGTAGGCCTAATCATTTGGGGAATCTCGGAGGCAGTAAAGGCGAGCAACACTTCAAAAAGTTCTACCCCGACGAAGTAGGTCTCAATAGCCAGAGTATGACTCTAGGAACCGTTCGTGCATCCGGCCATTAGAAGATACGAAAAGAATGATGAGACCGCCGTTCTCCAGCTCGCAGAAATATGCTCATGGGACTCCACCCCAACCGAAGCTGACATTCAAGGCTTCCACTCGTCCGAGCCTGACTTCTTCCTAGTAGCAGAGCTCAACCAAAAAATAATCGGTTTTGTCTACGGCCGTGAATCAAAGAACGTTCCCAATGAAGTCCTGAGGAAATGGAAGGCAACAAGAGTCGGATCCGTCGAGGTATTGGCAGTCGAGGAAAAGTACAGACGGAGAGGAATTGGAACCCAGCTTCTGAAGAGCCTCTTTCAAGCCTTCACCGAGAGGGGAATCGACACGGTCACACTGTCAACACCAGCTGAGGAGATTGCGGCAAAAAGACTGTATGACAAATTGGGTTTCGAGACTAGAGGCTATTTCTTGAAGAAGAAACTCTAGCGGAATTGAGAGAACAGGCAGCTAGACTATTTTGCTCGCGACTCGATTCTTCTTCGCATCCTCATAGTTCGAGACTTCTATCAGGTTCAGATCAGGGTCCCGGAAGTACACGGACATGATCTGGCCGAGCGCACCAGTTCTCTTGACAGGGCCCTCTAGTATCCTGACTTTCGATAATTGGAGACGGTTTACAATCTTATCGATAGGGGTGGTCGTGGTGAAGCATAGGTCGGCTGAGCCCGGGGTAGCTCTGTAGGCTTTTGGTTCGAGCTCCTTGCCCGCCTCGTGGAGGTTGATCTTTTGGGATCCAAAAGACAGCGCTTTGCGGCCGTTCTCGAAGGTGACGACTTCCATCCCGAGGACGCTTGAGTAGAATGTGCATGTTGTCTCGATGTTTCTGACTGTCAGGACGAGATGGTCGAGCCGATCCAGTTTCATAGGAGTTGCCTGCGATCTAGTCATGTCTGTTGTATAGAAAAAGGAGGGTTGAGCGAAGCGTTGGCTTCGCCCGTAGAGGTTAGTGTTGAGGCTAGTTTTGTACGACTTGGGCTTCTTCTGTCCGGCCGGGGTGCTCGTTTTGAGTGAACATTGCCATGGCCTGTTTCTGTTTCTCGTCTTTCTCTTTCTTGCTCATGTTGACTTGCTGAGATACAGACCAGTGGTGTCCGTACGGGTCGGTTAGTTGGCCGTAGCGTTCGCCCCAGAACTGGTTGTCCAATGGCATTGTGACCTTGGCGCCTGCGTCGACGGCTTGCTGCCAGATCTTCTCGATATTGCTGGTGTAGATGTGGAGTGTGACGGGGCTGTTGCCGAGCATGTCAGGGGATTGAGGGCCGCCGCCCGGGAAGGTGTCGGATAGCATTACTATCGAGTCGCCGATTCTGATGCGCGCGTTCATGATTTTTCCGTCTGGGATGGCATCTCGTGCCAGTTCTCTTGCGCCGAAGGCTTTCTTGTACCAGTCTATGGCGGCAGCTGCACCATTGATCGTGAGGTATGGTGTTACTGTATGGAATCCCGGTGGGATGGGGGCTTTCTTGGGCTTCGCAGTTTTCTTTGCTTTTGCCTTTTTGGATTTGGATTTAGGCATGGTCGGGGCTAGTGAACCCGTGGACTAAAACCTTGCTAGGGGTTTTGGGAGGACAGCTGAATTCCTACGAGATAACAACGCCGAATGTGTCTCGTGTCGTTGCTCGATGAGAGTAAGATAACCGCTCCTATGGACTGTCTGCTATTTTGGGCCTTGACCGGTTTGAAGCGGTTTTGCGCCTCTAGCGCAAGACAGTACTGGATGAAACCTGTTAAATGGAATGGTATCGTTTCTTCTTGGTTGATCCTTCTAGCATGAGAGAATGCTATGTTTCGAATACTTGCTTAACCTAGATAGTGCCGAGAAGTACATCACAATTAGGGGGGAATTTCTGCCGTTTTTTTTGGCGGAGTGCTGACCCTATCAGGAGACATTCGAACGTGATTGATATGGGTATCTTTTGATGTAGAAAGGGTTCCTGTTGAAGGGCAACGCTTAACGGACGCCAAGCCCTATAGCCGCATGCGTTTCAGTTATGGGCGAGGAAGATCCTTCAATCCCGACTCCCTTAGGGGAACCTACAAGACTGAATACCTCCGATGGACAGGGACGTAGGGATGTCCACAAGCTACCAGAAGTTGTTCATGGTAGAATGTTATGCGTGGCTCATGGCCGGATGTGTTATCGAAGAATATCGAGGGTTGGCCTGGGCGAATGGGTTTGCCCCGACGAACGGCATGGGACGCCGATCAAGAGCTCTTGAAACGACGCCTCTCCAGGGCTACGAGACAAGAAGCGAGTAAACGTTCCAGCGAATACGGGTCTCGGAGACTACAATCTCACCATTGATGTCTTGTCGTGGCAATATCTAGATACTCAAGCTCAAACATGGATTTCTCTTCAGTCGGCGAGCTTGAGGGAGACCTTGGTCTTGACTAACAATCCGATTCCATCAACCAATCCTCGCTCTAACCCTTCCAGCTCTGGCCAAAGTCCCTCCACATCGACCAACAAGACGATGAGGTCGTCTGTCTCTTTACTCGGAGTAATTAGTTCGGTCATTATACCCGTCGTCGTTGCAGGATACGCGGCGCTCGGAGCTTCTAGCCGTTCTATTGTTCGTCAGCCAAGACAGGAAGCGATCGACTAATGGCTCCATTCCTTCATTGAGATTTTGCCATGGTTGCGGCAGAGAACAGATCCTCGGGTCTTTGACCTGCCCTAGCTGCGGCCTATCTGCTGATCCAACAAAAAGTCCAGAAAGTCGGGAATCAGTGACATCAGGTCCAAGCCAACTCGCGGCATGAGTCTCCCACGGTCGCTCATGTGCGGAGTGTTGCGACCGCTTCTAGCACAACCTCCTCTGCTTTCTTCAAGGCTTCGGCTAGCTCTGGTCGGTCAACGGCTGGCCTCCAGTCTCTCCATAGCTCATCGCTCACTACCAAGAAATTGCAGACCTCTACATTCCGATACACTCCTAGCGCGTACATTGCAGAGGTTTCCATGTCCACGCCTAGGATGTCTCGTAGACGATAGTTTTCGATCGTGGTAACCATCTCCCTGTACGGCGCGTCGGTAGTCCATAGTGGACCCGTGTATGCTACCAATCCTTTTTTGACACGTGCTTTCTCAAGTGCCCGGACCAGTCGCTGGGCTGGACGAATCCCCTCATCGCTCGATAAATAATGAGGCGATGTCCCCTCTTCTCTAATACATGAGGTCGGAATGAAACAGGTTCCTACTGGCGCTTCAGGCTGAATGCTGCCGGTTAGCCCCAGTCCCAAGAAGACCCTTGTTCCACAAGCGATCAACTCCTCCATGACCATGACAGTTGCGGGCGCACCCAATGGAAGATTAACGAAAGAAACCTTCTTTCCACCAATCTCACCATTATACAATGGAAATCGTGGTCCCCACCACCACGACGGCGAGGACACAGCACGGACTGTCCCGGCTAGAGACCTTACAGTACCAAGGTCCCAGGAGCCAACAACGGTCGGAGCTATTCCGACTTGCTCGACAGAGACTCCCCGCTGGGAAGCCCAGAACTCCGCAGCCATGTCAGCTGAGAGGTGTTCGCTCATGAGACAGACAACATGTTACATGTGATAGGCTTTGCGAGGATTGTTTTTCAACATCAGTTAGGGAAGAATGGTAGAGAAGCTACGTCTCAATTGAAACTTGCAGTTCTAAGCGACTTCGATGGCACTGTTACGCTCAACGACACCTTCGAGAATGTTCTAGCAAGATTCGGAAAAGGTGACTGGAGAACCGTTGACGACCAGTGTGTAAGAGGGGAGATCACACTCGAGGATTGCGTCCGACGACAAGGTGCCATGGTTCAGGTCCCACGTTCTCAGATTTTGAGCTATTTAGATGGAGTAACCGAGTTCAGGCCCAACTTCGACAAGCTCATTGAATTTTGCAAGACAAACCACTTCCCACTCGTCATAGTCAGCACTGGCCTGGATTTCGTCATCAAACATTTTCTAACGCCCAAAAATCTCGAAGACAAAGTGAAATTGTTCGCGGCATCAGCGAAATGTACGCCGACTGGTATCAAATTCAAATGGCCCAAGCTGAAAAGTAACCGTTCAATGAACTTGAAAGACGACATGGTCCGGTACTACAAGCAGAAGGCTGATACGGTTGCTTACATCGGAGATGGGAGGTGGGACCTCCACGCGTTGAGGAACGCGGACCGCCGATTCGTGATTAAGAATTCAGAGCTCGCGGGGCTATGCAGAGAACAAGAAATTCAGGCGACGAGAATCATCGACTTCCAGGAAGTGGTTGAGGCTCTTCAGAAAGAAATGTCCGAACGAGATTCAAAGCAAGGAAAGTGAGTAGCAGGTGTCTCCATTCGGCCCTTTGTATTGCGTGTTCAGATGGGACCTATCCAAGTTCGATTATCCAGGCCCAACAATCCGAAGACCTAAGAATCAAGTTTGGTTCAGAGAACGAAATCGGCTCGGCGGCAAGAGTATGGTATGAAGGTCTCGGCCAAGAAGAAGGTTCTCCCTGGACGAGTTATCTGAAGAAATGGACACCCGCAACCGCAGCAAAATGGTTTCTAGCTCCAAGAAACGACTCGGCGAGAGGATGTTGGTCGCTGAGAAAGGAGAGACGATTGTTGGAATCAACGGGATAATCTCCGAGAGGAACTCAGGTAAAGGCGGTTCTTCACCGGAATAGTCGTCTCGCCCAGCTATCGGAGGCAAGGAATCGGATTGCTAATCCTGCACAAGACTCTCTTGGATCTGAAGGCGGAGGGCCTCCGACGCGCGGAAGTAGAAGCAATTCACGGGATTCTCGCAGCGAAATATCTCTATCCGAAATATGGAGGAAAAAGCATCCAGGTCCATGCATAGCGAAATCTGCGCCTTCTGGCTACGACTCAGATTGTAGTTCTTGTTTGGTTTTGTTCGCCTTGTCTGTGAGAATGTCTATCGCGTCTTCTAGCCTCTTGCATTTTTCCTTTTCTGAGAAGAGGGCTGTAAGTAGCTCGTTGATCTTGCTGAGCGCGTAATCCATGCTTCTGTTAATCTGTCCTAACGGGACATAGTCTAGGCGGCGGGGCATAGTTGAGAAGAGCTGTCGTTGGGCCGCGTTTATCTCGCTCATCTTAGCGTTGTCAGTGGCGCCAAGCCAGGTTACTTCTCGCGCGGTTTTCAGACTCTCATACAACTGGTTTTGTAGCTCGATGTAGGCGTTCCAGTAGACGAGCCAGGACTCGTTGAACTCGTCAAATGTCTGCTCTAGCCGTTTGCTCTTCTCCGCGTTCGAACTGGCTGACAATGGTGGTGGAGGAGGAGACCGCGTCCGGTAAATGTGTTGCGGGGTCGTGTAGCGACTGTTTATGAGTAGCGTTGCCTGGTCCACCGGTTGGTAATCTTAGTGGAACATGTTTGCGACAGGTGTGGCGGTCAGTTCGAATATAGTGAACTCAACTCTCAGGAAAAGCAGATCCTCGATTCGTCTGGCAAATGGAAGACGGAGCGAAGCTATCGGTGCTTTGACTGCGAGAAGGAAGCCTTACTCGGACAGGGTCCCGCTTAGAAACGTGCGAAAGCGCAATCAGATCGGGAATCGAACTATTTCTTCTTCAAAGCTGCGGACTCGACTTTACCGTGGACCCTGACCGTTCCGACTCGTAAGGTTGAGGTTGCGAGTTCCATGGTTACATCGAAATTGAAAGCATAGTCTTTTTCAGCCATTTTTTCGAAGACCTCTGCAAGAGAAGAAGGCGACGATTCATTCTTCTGGGGCATAATGACCGAGCTTGATTAGTCATGTACCGAGTATAAAGTTCTATGCCACGGGTTTCGAAGCTTAGCGTTGCTTGCTTCTACTATCTAGCCTAGCTTGTACAGTTTGAGGCCGACAAGCAAGCTCCAGACCACGAGGAAGATGAAACCTCCTATGTTGAAGAGTCCTGACGGCATGGAACCCATTGCGAATGTTGGAATGAAGAGAAGCCCTAGGACTCCGCTCAGGATCCCGATGTAGCCCAAGCTCTTCTTGAACGTCTGGCTCTTCAACATAGCATAACTTGCCAGGATTATTGCGGAAAACTGGAGAAAGGTGGCCACGAGAGCGGTGAGGTTTGCAAGGTCCATCGTCAGCTGTCCTGTCGCCAGATATGCAGCTCGCGTATCACCGTTTGTTGAAGCGTAAGAGTTGCTCAAGCCTATGAGAGAAAGGCGCAGAGGAATGTCTACTCCGACATCGACTGCGACGAAAACCATATTGAAAATCGTGGCAATCAACGTAACAGTACGGTTAGCCTGCCTTAGCGCGAAATAAAGCGCGGGGAATGCGATGAGGTAAAGAAGGTCGCTTACTAGGTAAATTCCCCAGGTCGTGCCAAAGAGAACGCTTTGAGATTGGATAGAGGTAAGACCCGACTGCACGGATGATGGAGCCAAGCTCGGAAGGAGGAGAGGTATCAGTGGCAGGCTGATGAGAACCAGGATGCCGGCTATTATGATACTTATCGCGCCTGCCCGGTAATACCCGGCCCATCTCTTGTCAGGACCTCTCTCTGCCGCTGGACTTGTCATTGAACAGTTTCGATAGGCTATTTGGTGGGTTTCTAACGGTTACGGAGAAGAAGCGAATCGGAGAACTTGATTCGAGGCCACTCTCGCCTGCTTTTGACTTCGAGCCCCTAGACTATCTAGGCCAAGGCATCGTTGTAAAGGGCGTCCAGCACCGAGTAGGCTTCCTCAGGGGTCGAGGGATTCGCTGGGAGAATGTCCTCGGCAATCGATCGTTCAAGGATCTGGCGTATACAATACCGGAGCTTTGTTGGAGTCATGCTCGCCTCCACGTTCCACATGGGATGATCCATGTTGACGAAGACTGTTCGGACTCCGTTCTTGTCAGTCTCCACATACGCCTGACCTCGATCTCCACCGTGTGCAATATCGAAGGCTAGGACTTGGTCTTTTAGATGTATTACGCTGCGGGTTGCGTCTCTAGGATGAGTCTTCGATTTCCGGTCTCTCCCGTGGCGCGACCCGTTCTCTTTCTTCACCACGTGTTGCGGTGCCTGGCTGGTCTTTGACGATGTCTTTGCCTTGACTACTGCCTTTGAGAGTATCTCGATGTTTCGCCGGAGACTACGGCGCAATCTCTCTGCAATTTCTCTATTCAGGTATTGTATGCTGCGGAGTTCTCTGCGGCTGGCGGTCTGTCTTAGGAACTTGTAGACTTTGTTCCGAACAAAGCCGCGCATAGCCTTCTCGAACACTCGCCACTGCGAACTGTCTCGCTCGAACTCGTTACCACCAGGCAGTCGTCGGAGGAAGTCTGCGTTGACCCAGCCCTGAATGCGGCTTAGCCCGTGGATCCGGTACTGGTCGAGGCCGAAGAACTGATGTTGGAGACAGGTGATGTGTTTCTGCTGGACGCTCATACCGGCTTCCGATATCCCAGCACGGGTCTTCGAGAGGGGAAGAATCAACACTTCGCCAGTAATCTTCCCGTATTCCGTGGCAATATTGACGGGGAGGAGCGTTGCGCCGCGGAGCTCTTCCGGCTTCACCGTTTCGCCATTTACAAATACTTCGAAGGGACCATACCCCCGTAGAGCAAGGACGTTCGCTCTTGCAAGGAGGGCTCTCCGGACGTCTGCAGGATCAGTTTTCTTCGTCAGCGATCGGATCCTGATTCTCAAACCATCATGCTCGAGCGGTGCTTGGATCACTCGCAAGGGCTTCCAGGTAGACTGGTCGGTCGGGGCCCAGTGACGGTCGATAAGGCTCTCGGTTAGCATAATGGTTCGGTCGAAACGTCCCTTGTGGACTTGCAGCTCGAGCTCACGACCTAGAGTGAGCCAGGCGAGACTGCCCATCCCATACGACTCGCGAATCGGACGCTTGTACTTCGGCGAGAAACCTTCCCCAGTTGTTTTTCCCTTGGTAAGAAATTCGCGCAGACCATCGAGGTCCATTCCATGGCCCCATTCCTCGTATTCGATCTGGGAGCCTGAGTCTGAGATCTTGATCTCAACCCGTGTTGCTTCGCCCCACATCCACGAGTTGACAACAAGCTCGACGAAAAACTGTGCCGCATCCGTGTACTGCCGTCCAAGGGTCTTGATGATGCTCTTGTGAGTAGCGACCTGTAGATCCTCGTCCATTATCGAGTGTGCTGCTCTCGCCGAATGCACTAGTCGTCTTGTCGCCAAAGGTCTTGTCGTTTGTCGTATGGAAAGTCGGCCGGATAATGGACTAGTGTAACCGGCCTCAACAAAGAACGGGAAATATCGAACAGTTTCTCTCTAGCGCGACCCGGCTTTCCTAGTAACTTCCTTCGCAGGCTCCGGCGTATCTGGGAAGAGGTCCTTCGGCATTCCGGAGAGAACGTCAGACAGCGAATCACGGCCCATTTGACCTTGGCCTCCGGTCTGGAAGGGGCGGACCCTGTTGAACAGGTCGTCGATCTTGTTTGCCATCTTCATCTTCTCATTGATCCTCCCATCAAGCTCTTGACCGTCCGCCTCCAGTTGTTGCACTCGTGGCGCGAGTCCTTCTATCCCCTTTGAAACCTCAAGCATTCCGTTGACAGTAGCGAGTGACGATCTCAGACTGGTGATCTCTTTCTGCATCGCTTCTCGATAGCTACGGAGTCTTTCTAGTATAGGCTGGTAGAGGCGTAGAAAATCGACCATGAGCCCCTCGAACTGTCGGATAGCGAGGGTGAATTTCTCTTCTCTCTTCTTCTCAGCGAACTGTTTTGCAGTGCCCAAGAGCTTCTCGCGGAGAGCAACCCTCTCGATAACATCATCCAACACTTCTCGTACATTGTACGACTCGTCAAACACAGTCTCGCGCATTAGAGGTCAATATTCCATCACAAAGAGCCCGAGCATTAAGAGACACGTCACCGAGCACAATGCAGTTCAGTACTTGGTTCAGTTAGGTGTGAATATCAGCACCAACTCTTGGCGACGAGTCAGGTTATTCCGTTGTCAGGACCTCGGTAGCTGCTAGCCATCGTCCCCAAGCCATTCAAGCCATTCACCATGTGCATTTGACCGGGCCAACACCTTCTCTGTATTTTCTCCATTGTTTAATGAAGCAAGGCTGAGGAGAGGGGTTTCCGAGTTTTTTGGCCACTCGAAGCTAACGTGAAACAGGTGTCTCTTCTCGGAGGCTTTTGCAAGCATCAACTCCAGTCTCTCTCTTGGTTTCCCGCTTGCGAGGGAGAGTGTAAACGAGTGAAAGGTGCACAACTGTATGTCATCTCGGACTCGCTTGATGAGGCTAGGGAGAAGCTCTAAGGCATCTCCGCGAACGATTTGTGGAGGGGTACGTTTTGCTAGTTGGATGGCGAGTTCGAGCTGATTGGCCCTTTTCCGGTGCTCAGGCCATATCAGAGCCCGAAGCCATTGAACGTTCTCTGGATCGTTAATGTCAAGGGGGTTAAGGTCCACTCCGAGCCGTGAGGCGATTTCCGGAAAACGGTTGGGAACTGGAGGGCGTTTTTCTCCGCGTAGCAGACACTCGACTTGTACAGGGGAGTCAGGGTCCCCACATTGTAAGTTCTTGTTGTATTGGTAGTGGTATCGGTCCCAGAGCAATGTTAGACCTGCGCTTGAGCCAATCTCGATTAGAGCCAGTGGCCGATTTTTCGCCTGGCGGGCTACGAGTTCGAAGGCTGGGACCAGGATTGCACAACGCCCCACTTCGTTTGTCTGAACGAAGCGGGCGGTGATTATTCCCTCTATCTCGTTCTCGTGTTCAAGGACGAAGCTGCGAAAATAGGGATAAGCAAGGTCGTAGTGCTTGGAGTTATTGTTGAGACTGGGGTAGAACG
>WNEQ01000022.1_pt1 | contig 63056 bp, 71 predicted proteins | sample 5399971 | NCBI WGS metagenome assembly WNEQ01 (sample SAMN13153330, study PRJNA577476) | soil metagenome | isolation source: 20 cm grassland meadow soil 2 days after 1st rain plot 5 | place: USA:California | collected 2015-09-18
GAAGGTGAGCGTTGAAGTGTCTCGTGATTGAAAGACCACGTAACCTCTTCCACGCACACGCTTCACTCGAATCCTAACAAGGGATTGGAGTGGAATTTCCTGAGTGTTCCCCAGGATGGGAAGTCTCTGACTTCGAATTATTCGTCTATCTGTAATATAGTAAGTGACAGCCCTATACTTCGCATCGATATATAGCCACATGAGGACAAGGAGGCCGAAGACAAGACTAAGCCCTTGGCTCGCGTCCCTCAAGGCCGGAACCAACTGTGGAATAAGATAGTACATAGCACTGAGACCGGCTGTAACAAGGCTCACCACAGGCAGGCCCAATTTCGGGTAGAATGGTATCCCTTGCCAAACAATCGTCTCTCCAGATTGAAGGGCGAGCGAACCCCTCGACATGATACATGGAAGAAGCAAGTCGAAGAACATGGGCAAATTGTTTCTCTTGATGCAGAAAGAGCATTCGAGACCAACGGCGCGGTCTTCGGGGATGGGAAGTACTCAATGGAGTGAGAAGATTGCCTGTGGTTGTGTTCTTGTTTTTTCGAAGGATCATAAGGGTCATGTGGAGCTTGTGCAGCGCAAACTCTGCAGCCGCCACAGGTAGTCTGAGACAAGTTCTTCTTCCTCTGCGATATTATGCTCAGTTGTGTCGAACGTTTCGTCGAAGAACGCCCCTTTGGTTGCCGGCAAACCTGTAGCGGAGATCCTTGTCGAGGGTGAGTTGTCTCCGTTTGAGCATGAGGCTCTCTACAAGCTTCTCAAGAAACATTTCCGGCTAGAGCAGCCGGCGTACTCTGAGCTTCTCGACGAATCCATGGGGACCCGTGTCAACATCGTATTTCATCATCCTTACGAGCGGAACTTCTTCACCGACATCTTCCAGCACGACTGGCGTGATCTCAAGGACTTGTTCAAGCAGATCAGGTATCGGAGGGGCCGGCTCGGAGCAGCCTTCACGCTTACTTTTGCCGAGGAAAAAGTCAGGCTGATCTTCTCTCTCGGCCTCTTGGGGGATGAGGAGCTGGGGTCCGCTATGGACCAGATAGGACATCTGACAGGTATTGTCGGACAGATGTTGCGTCCCGAGACAATGATCGAGCCTCTAGAGAGGGTTGAAACATCGTATGATCGGAGGACGGATAGATGGCAGGGCTTCCGGGGCGTAGGCTCTACCTACAAGAAGGAGTATTTTTTTGACGAATCATTATTTCGATGGAAGACCGGTTAGATTCTGACTGTTCTTGACCGTCGTAAGAAACAAGAACTCATTCAACGGAAAGATTAGTACCCGATGACCCCCACGCTCATGGCCGGCCCTGACCGGCCCCGGCGAAACAATATGGGGCGACTGGGTACATCTCCTGGTCCATGTCAGCTTCTTTTTATTTGATGTTCGGTGGCTGAGGTTGTGCGTTGATCACTCTCACTCTTCTCAAGTCCAATGGAGGCGCCCGGTCAGAGACCGTAACCGTGTTTCCCGAGCAGATCGGTTCTGGTGAGATGCTCTGGGTTGACGCGGAGAGCCCGACGGACCAGGAGCTGGCTGATCTGAGGCAGAGGTTTGGCCTCGACGAATATGCGGTAGAGGATGTGATCCATCGAAATCAGCGGCCGAAGATGGAGGATTATGGGAAGAACGTGTTCGCCGTAGTCCACGTGCCCGTTGTGAAGGGTCATAGTAGCGAGATAGTCGAGCTATTCGTCTTCTTCCAGAAAAACTGGATCATCACCATTCACTCGGTCGATTCAGAGCTAATCCATTCGGTGGACGCCAGGATCAGGGCAAGAGGCCTGTCACCCCTCACAACAAGTCCCACTCCGGACCTGCTCTTCTACATCTTCCTGGACTTTGCAGTCGACGCTTACTATCCTATTCTAGACGAGGAAGAAAATCGTTTGGAGGAGATCGACAAGAAGGCGACCACGACGTTCAAGACGCGTGTGAAGAGGATGGAGAATATTGTAGCGATCATAACGACGATAGAAGGCGTGCGTAAACGGTTGATGGCGCTCCGGCGTTCTCTTACGCCGACCCGGGATATGCTGGGGATGGTGATGCGCGGCGCGGTGCCTTTCGTGGCTGATGCGAGTCTGAGAAGCTTCAGAGATGTCTATGATCACTCTTTCCAGTTGTTGGAGACGATTGACAATGACCGTGACAGGACGAGCGATGTCCGCGACCTGTACATCAGCCTACACTCAGCCTCAACAGATAACACAATCAAGGTTCTTACCCTGGTTGCGACAATATTTCTTCCACTCACGCTCCTCGCAGGAATCTATGGAATGAACTTCACCCCAGGTTTCTCCCAACCGGGGACTGGTGATCCGCTCGGATTCTACGTACTGATCCTCGCGATGATCTTCATATCGCTCGGATTCGTCTACACGTTCAAGAGAAGCGGCTGGATCTAAGCAGCCAGGATTCTCCTTCTCCCGTCTCGGGTGGTGGAAATCCAAATTTACCCCCCTGAAAATCCATATGAGTACCGCAAGCGACCGTCTAATGTCACTGGGCTCTTCTATACAACATTGAGGAGACGTAAACAATTGCTCTCGGTAAACATCCCTAGATGATGACTCGGGTATCCTAGGATAGCTTTTTGCAGCGCAATACTTGGAACGATTAAATAGGTTGTTCGTCGGAGTCCTCACGTGTCTAATAATCCTTCAACTCTCTTCTCACCATCTCCAACTCATAATTTTCGGGAGTCCTCCTTGCTTGCGCTCCTCATCTTCGGAACGTTAAGCCTGATGTTTGCAGCCTCTTTCCCTGCAGTAGTCGCTCAATCTGTTTCATCCTGGAATCCGAACGTTTCCTGCAGTGCGCTGGTGACAACCTTCCAGAATGTCACAGGCGCCTCTGGAGCCATCTCGACTCCATGGCAGACAAGCTCTTCCACCGGAGGTGTTCCCAACAAGCGGGCCCTTTCTCCACCCTGCACGATCACCAACGTGAACGGCAAGCCTGTTTCGACACTCGTCCAGATTAACGGAATCTACCTGCCACACCTGACTTACGGTGACTGTTCCACAACCTACAACTCCGTCAATGGGGGCGGCCCTTACCCAGACCGTAATGGAGACGGAAAGTCAGACACGTTCTGCGATGATTACGGTGACATTCACTCAATTGGAGGAGGAAGTACCGGCATCCACATTGAATTTGACCAGGACTGGATGGCCAGGGGATATTGTGGCCCTGGACACTTCCCATGCGACAACAACACCATCACCCAGTACTTCTCCACGGGAAGCACCTCCCTGGACGTTCAGGGATTTGTCTACTGGGACGCAGGCCACTGGGAGCTCCATCCATTCACAGCCTGGAAACTCTCCTCAAGCCCCCAGCCCCTAACAACCAGTTTCACGTACTCCCCATCCAGTCCCTCACCTGCCACAGCGGTCAGCTTCACCGGAACAGCCACCGGAGGAACGGGGCCCTACACCTTCAACTGGAACTTCGGAGACGGCGGGTTAGCCACAGGCGCCACTGCAACCCACTCCTATTCCTTTGCAGGAAGATACACGGTGACACTGACAACAACTGACTCAAAGACCACTACCGCAACCTCCTCGCAAATCGTCAGTGTAGGCGCGCAGAATCAGACCACGTACAGGTTCAACCCTACAGATGATACATACGTTGAACAGGATACTCCAACGACTAACTATGGCACGTCTACGGAGATAACAACGGACACTAGTCCAATCAAAGACATTCTGATCAAGTTCAACGTCCAAGTCACAGGCCAGATCACAAGCGCTACTCTAAGGCTCTATCAGATCGACACGTCCGACAAGGGTGGAAACTTTCACACCGCGCCCGCCAGTTGGACCGAGAGCAATGCAACTTGGAATAACGCACCGCCCGCCGACCCAGCCATCTTCTACTCACTAGGCCCAGTCACAACCAACATCTGGTACAACGTATCCATGACCTCGCTGGTTACCGGAAATGGGGTTGTGAGTCTAAGGGTCACATCATCATCACCAACAGGCGACGGGTCTCATTTCGCCTCTAAGGAAAACAGCGGCGGTGCATTCGCACCCCAGTTGATGATAACTACAACCCCATCCTCATCATCCAATACCGCTCCAACCCTGTCGGTTCCAGCGTCTCAAAACGTGAACGAACTGACGCCGCTAAGTTTCGCCGTCTTCGCCACTGACGATTCTTCCCAGACGATCACCATGACTTCTTCAGGGCTTCCGAGCGGAGCATCCTTTACCTCAACACCAACCAAAGGCTCGGTGACTGGGACGTTCAACTGGACACCTAACGAAGCACAGGGACCCGGAAACTACACAATATCATTCACAGCCACGGACAATGGATCACCCGCGCTCTCCACCAGCCAGCCCGTCCTCATAACAGTTAACGAGGCCAACGTTCCACCAGTCATCTCCGCCCCCTCATCTGCCACAGCCACCGTCAATACAACAACCTCATTCTCGGTCAGCGCGACTGATAGTGACTTACCGACGAATATGATCATCCTCACCACGGGGGGACTCGCCCCGGGGATGAGTTTCCCGACCGTTACCGGAAATCCTGCCAGTGGAACCTTCACCTTTAACCCGGACTCGACCCAAATTGGAACGACGTTCAACATCACCTTCACGGCTACAGACAACGGCTCCCCAACGATGTCCACAACCAAGTCAATCCTCATCACTGTCAAACAAGCTTCCCCGCCAACCTTCGCCAGTCTGTCGTGGACGAAGAGACTCTCACTCTCCCATGCCGGCAACACTCAGACGTGGACCGCGAAGGTCACCAACCCCAACCCGAACCTAGCATTATGGGTCAACGTTCGAATCGTCGGCTCAGACACGACGGGCAGGGTGACGTTCATCGCTAACTCAGGGCCAGTCCTCATACCGGCAGGCCAAACAGTGACAATAACGGTCAACCAGAGCTTCGACTCTAGCGCCACAGGACTAAGCATCAACTTCACAGCGCAAATCGACTGGGGCTACTCGTCGAACACTCTCTCACAGCTGAGCACTTCGACCCAGAAGGGCTCCTTCAAGATCGCCGCATAAAACCTGAAACCGAACGGCGCGGGGAGAGGCCCACGTTCCGTCTAGGAATGTACCTCAAGCGACCGCCAACACTAGCTGTCTGAAACCTCATTCCTCTCCCCCCAATTTCTTCATCTCCTACGTTTCGCGGAAGAGTGATCTAAATAGAGACCAATTTCGGCGTTCCTCCGGCTTATGGCGCAAAACCAAATTTAGCCCATGCTCACTTCTCTATGAGCACCGCGAAATTGGAAAAGTTGAAGTCCGCGGACTACAAGGCTCCCGGCGGAAAACTGGTCAGGATCAGACTGAAAGAGGATCAGGGCCAGATCCGGTCGGTCAAGATTACGGGAGATTTTTTCCTGATTCCCGAAGAGAGTCTGGGGAAACTTGAGAAAATGCTGGAGGATGTTCCCTTGCGAGAGCCGGAATTGCGTCTTCTAGTTGACCGGTTTTTCCGCGGGACGGGGGCTCAGGGGCTAGGGGTTTCCTCTGATGATTTTGTGAAAGCAATACTCTCAGCGAAGGAGACGGTATAGATCTTGGAAACCTGGCGACTGGTCGATATTGAGTATCCTGATAATCCGTTCATGAACATGGCGGTGGAGGAAGCGATACCCCGGGTCGTTGGGGAGGGAAAATCTCCCAGTACCGTCCGTTTCTGGCACAACTCCAACACGATTGTTATCGGTTGTTTTCAGTCCGCCCGGCTGGAGGTGAACATGGAGGCTTGCAAGGAGACCGAGACCGAGATTGTCCGGAGGTTTACCGGCGGGGGCGCAGTATACCATGACAGTGGGAACTTGAACTATGCGATATCGTTGCGGAAGGGTCATCCACTGGTTCCAGGCCTGAATCTGCAATCTGTATTTGAAAAACTCTCAGAAGGCTCAGTCCAGGGCTTACGTAAGCTCGGAGTGAAGGCCCAGTTTCAGCCTGTAAACGATATCCAGGTTGACGGAAAGAAAGTGTCCGGGGCTGCGGGAAGTATTCGGTGGAACACAATATTCCATCATGGCTGTATTCTGGTTGGTTCGGACTTGAGTATTCTTGGGAAGGTGTTGAATGTTCCGCGGGCGAAGCTGGAGGATAGACATGTTGCGAGTGTGCAGAAGAGAGTGACGACTGTGCGGGACGAACTGGGACGAGACGTTTCCACACGCGAGGTTCGGGATGCTATTGTGAGTGGGATTGAGAGCTGTTACGGGGTTAGGGTAAAGTCTGGGGATCTGACAAAAGAGGAGTTGGGTTTGGCAGAGGAGTTGTATCAGACCAAGTATAGCCGGTTGGAATGGAACTTGGAGCCCTGATCCTGATCAAGACTCGGCTCCGCCTTGGTCAAAGGCTGTATTCTCCTGTTCGCATCAGGCATAGTGATCTTGGTCAATAGCTCGCCGTGGGTCCGGAACCAGTCGGGGATAATGACAGCGCGCAGTAATTCTTGAACCGTGACTCCCCTCTCCTTCGCCTCTGCGTCTATTAGGTTGAAGGTCTGCTGTCCGAACGCTACCATCACTTTTATCGAGGACATGTTTTTTTTCACACCATTTTTTTCTGACTCGTTGTCCCTAAGGGTCTTAGAGAAATGGCCCGAAGAGATACTTTAGACGACTGGTACGTTTACAGGCTGGAAATCATATAAGCCTGCCGGAAAAACCGGTTCTGAAAACCGTGCCCGCGAAGAAGAGCGCGAGAGCGGAGAGCGTCGACGGTTATCTCGTGGCGCTGCCGGAAGTTATGCGGGCCGCGCTCGAAAGGCTTCGCAAGATCATCAAGGCCGCCGCACCCGGAACAAGTGAAGTCGTCAGCTACAGGGTTCCAATTTTCAAGCTTCAAGGTCATCCCCTGGTTGGCTTCGGCGCGGCAGGGAATCGCTGTTCGTTCTACGTCATGAGTTCGAGCATGATTCCCAAACTCGCACTCGCACGAGCAGACGAGCTAAAGGGGTACGATGTCAGAGGTGCTACCATACACTTTTCGCCTGACAAACCGCTTCCGGCCGCGCTTGTGACAAAACTTGTCAAGGAGCGCATTGCTGAGAACGAGAAACGAGCGAAAAGGCGAGTCTAGAAAGTTGTTCTTCTCGTCTTGCCACGCTGGGACAGGTTCTCCTCCAGAACACGCCTTCCGGGTCCGTACCCGTAGGTTCTGAGCCACAGCTTCACGATTTCGATGCATTTTTGACAACGGATCCTCCTGGCCTGGACGAGCTTTCTCTTCCATATCTCTCGGGTGGCGTTCCAGCTCTCCTGGCTCGCCCGTTTCAGCTGAGCACTCTTGTTATAGTAGCCTGTCCAATAATCAATCCAGCCGCCGGGTGTTGTGGGTGCAGATTGTCCATGTCCTACAGGATGATGACCGGCCAATCCAGGTCTCCAATCAAGATTATCAGGACATCTGTATGACCTTTTCCCTGCCTGCTCGATAATATCAAGCTGAGAGAGTCCGGGAAAACTTATCTTCCATCATTCCGCCCTCTCATCATATCTCTAGGAAGCGGAGCGAACAATTCAACATGCCAGAGGATTCTGGGAAACGTGGACAGCCTGCTCGCAATAGCAAGAGCAGGCGTAGTCGTAGGCAGAGACGGTTCGAATCAAAGAAACACAAAGAGTAGGACGCTGCTCTTCGAGAGAATCTCGTCTTTGCGGGGTCCCGCCCAGGTGTCCGGAAAAAAGCTCCTTGGGGAACCTCGCTCTTCTCGAATCCTATGGTAAACTTGAGATCTCTCTCAGGTGAATCAATCTGATCGTTGTACTCGGGATCTATTCGGGGGTCTAAAAAGGGGGGAGGTTGACGGAGCTATTATCGGATGATTACGCTTTGAAGAACGGTGCATAAGCGAGAAGTGTCTCGCTCTTGAAGATGCCTGGGAGGTTACTAACTCTCTCAACGGAAGTCTTCACAATGTCTTCAGAGGTTCTTGCTTGCCAGAGGGCGACTATGTCGAACTGTCCGGGTACCGTAGATGCTTCTACGAAGCCTGGGATGCTGCTGAGCTGCTTGATGACGTTCTCGCTGGTAGTGTGCTCACATGTTAACAAAGAAACGCCGAGAGCCATTTGGTTCTCGAATTTCTTGGTCGGCTGAATACCGTCGAAGCCGGTGTGAGTGTCGGTGGTGACTACGTCGCTGATGTTGCGGATTTCTTTGACTGTCTGGTATACGTTGTGTGGTGTGTTTGGTTTCAGGCGTAGAACTAGGTCGTATCGGCCTGTGACCGGTGCGATCATGTCAATCTGGCTGTTTCGCTTTAGCTCCTCAACCACGTTGGTGCTGCGGCCCGGATTGACGGTCGCGAACACGTAGGTCGGGAAATTCATATTGGTTTGCATTGTTGTTTTTTCTACTGCATTTTATTGCAATACAGTAACACCCGTTACTTGCTTATAAGACTTTTATTCCAGACCCGCGGTATATTACACGAGGAGCAGAAAGAGTTGACGGCTCAAAGGAACAGCGTAAGCGTCCCCGAAGCGGTACGAGAGATTCTGACCAGAAACTACCCCGTCTACCAATGCCTCAAAATGAAACTCATGAACTTCCACTCCCTCGCACAACTCATCCAACCACAAGTCAAACAACTCAGCGGGAAAGATGCGACCATCAACACGCTAGTCGTAGCGATCAAGAGATTCTCCGACACCCTATCCAACGACAAGAGCCCTGACGCGTCGAGAGTTCTCAAGGACGCAAGAATCTCGCTTTCGAGCGGCATAGTAGACGTGACCATAAGAGCCCCAAAAACCCAGTTCTCAACCATAATCAAAGAATTATCAGAAGTCTGGGGCGATCTCTCGGAGTTCCCACACATCTTCCCACTCTCAAACTCGATCAAACTCATCCTCCCCGGAGAGGACTACGCACTAGTCCGAGGAAAACTAGAGCATCTTCGAGAGGCCACGACACAGGCGAACGTTGCCAAGCTGACACTCAATCTTTTGCCACGCGCTGAGATGACCCCTGGAATAGCATCCTACATCACTGAATTATTGTTCAGAAACGGCATCAACATCCTAGACGCGTTTCTAGGCTACGGAGACATCATAATGGTCGTCGACGACAGAGACGGACCCCTAGCTTACGATGTTCTACAGGGAGAAATACACGGCTCCACCAAATGGAGAAGCAACGAAAAAACCGCTGAATGATCAACGACAGTCCTCCTCAGCTATTGGGCGATCATGTGGACAAGCTCTTCATCTTCGGCTGGGTCAGATTACGTACTGGGCTGGTTGTTCTTCGATCCGCCATATTTTTCGGTTGGGTAACCCGTATATCCCCACCCACCCATACCTTAACGGTAGCTTTTGCGCCTAGCGCCGTTTGTGTTGACTCTACTCCTCCTGCCTCTATTATTTCATGCTCCAACAGTTGCCGGAGCAACTCCTGACTTCACTATTTCAGCTTGGTGGACCTATGTTACGGGAACGCCGTTCGATACGATAATCCTGACCGGACAAGACGGGTACTCCGGCACCGTGACCCTGACGCTGTCCTCTCCCCCGGGATTCTACTCTTCGCTTCAGGCGAACAGTGTCACCCTAGGCCCAACTACTCCTACCGTCAGTCTGCATCTTCTTGCCCGCGAAAGCACGCCCGGCAACTTCTTAGTGAATGTAACTGCGACAGACGGAACTTTGACCCACACCCTTACGATCAAGTACAATGTGGTCCTTGGTACAGCCCCGAACTTCTCCGTCGACTCCAGCTCGGGCTTATCCGGAGGATGGCATATCCTCAGAGGGTCCTCCTCGGGGTCCACGATTGTGGTAAGCAGCACAAATGGATTTTCTGGAACGGTTAGCCTTCAAGCTGCTTCCTTTCCGTCTCGCCTTGTTCTTTCCTTTGAAAGCTCAAGCGTGATAGTCCAACCAGGTCCGCAACCCGGAGTAACAAACATGGGACTGTCAGTTCCGGCTACAGTCCCAGTAGGAGCCTATACCGTGGTGTTAAACGCGACCAGTGGACCCATAACCCAAATGGTCTACCTCGACGTTCTCGTAGACTACGGCTTCGCGCTTAACGCGAATCCTACCCCGCTAGCCCTAGCCCAAGGCGGACAAGCAAGCTCAACCATCACTCTGTCGAGCCTAGGGGGCTGGACAGGAACGACAGGCCTTTCGGCAACCTGCGCCGGCTTGACATGCAGTTTCAACCCGCCGAGTCTGCAACTTCTAGACCCGACTAGTACAGTTCAGTCCATTCTTACAGTCTCATCGTCATCCATGACGTTGGCTGGCCAATACCCGGTAAACATAGCCGAAACGAATCCGGTCCCGACCCCGTCATACACTCAGAGGACAAGCGTCACAATAATCGTGACAGGCCCGGACTTCACTATCTCAGCAAGTCCGTCCATCCTGACCTTCACCCCAGGCATGTCGGGATCCTTGCAAACAACGGTCACCTTGAGCAGTCTCGACACGTTCTCTGGCTACGTGAATACAACGATCTCTCTTAGCCCTACTACTTCGGACCCACCGTCTGTCGACGTTACGTATTCGAGCGTCCTGGTCACTCCTTCAATGTCTCAGTCCTTCGCGGTCAAGGTTTCTGTCGATGCAACGGCGATACCTGGACCCTATAGTATTCAGATGTCTGCAGTCACTAAGTTGCCGGGTGGAGTGCTGTCCCACTCGGCCTATCTCGTGGCCACGGTGGGACCTGACTTTGAGATGTCCGCCAGCCCGGCCAACCTGGTTGTTCATCAAGGAACGCTGGCAATCTCCACAATCACCTTCACTAGCCTGAACGGGTTTGCAGGAGGAATGATGCTGGAAGCGGCGCCTCTCTCAGTTCTGCCACCAAACCCCAGAACCAACTTCTTCCCATCATATCCGACTGTTTCACCTGGAGGGACCAACTCGACCGAATTCATGGTGATGGCTGACGAATTCACAGGGCTCGGAACATACAACGTGTGGCTCGACGCTTCGACTGGCATTCAAGTTGGATTCGGCTATGTATCCCACGCTATTCCCATGACCATCACCGTTGAGGGTCCAGTGACAGGCCCCGACTTTGCTCTTTCAGCCCAACCATCTCATGTCAACCTGAGCATCGGCTCCACGACATCCTCCATTATTTCTCTCAACAGCGTCAACGGCTTCAGTGGAGGTTTGACACTACAGGTACAGGGCTACGGCCTGCTCTCAAGTCTGAGCCCCGCTTCAACGATAATAAGCCCAGCAATCTCCGAGAGTTCTACCCTCACCATCACAGCGTCGACACCCTACCAGATCGACGGATATCCCCTTTGGTATACCGCTTCGGGCAACGCAAATCTTCTTGTGACAGCTTCAAACTCGACCGGATTTTCCCACTGGGTCTGGGTTAACGAAACCGTATCTCCAGTCCGTGTCCTCCTGAACCCCGCCCAATTCGACATATCAACAGGATCATCGGCCACATCTCAGGTCGTCGTAAGCAGCCTCAGCAGCTTCAACCTGACCGTCGCCATGTCCGCCGTCATCTCGCCATCTGGGCCGACAGTATCCTTTAGCAATAGTTTCATCAACTTCTCGGCTTCAACTGCTCCAGTCACTCTGGATCTGACCATCAACATACCTTCAACAACGCCCCAGGGCGATTATGTCGTTCTGGTTACCACAACTTCGATGTCACACCGATGGTTCTGTCAATGCAGCTACTACAACATAACCTACACCGCTCCCATCTATGTTCACGCGGTTGCCTCGTCCTCTCCACCTTCTGGGCCAGGGCCAAGCCCGTCGCCTCAACCCAACAGTTCAACAGCCGGAATCTTTGGGCTGCCACCAACCGAGTTCTACGGAATCGTTATCGCGATAGCGATCGTACTAGTGATATCGGCGGCCTACCTCGGATTTCGCTCGCGCAAGAGATTCGCGATGTGAGGAAGAACAGATCTCTTCGTTTCGTCGAGGAGGATCAATCGGATTTCACGACCAGGCAAACTTTCTTGAATGGGAAACGTATAGTCGATTTTCATGCCAATTGTTAGAGTCTTAATGTATCCAGGAAGAACGCAACAGCAGAAGGACGAGCTGGCCAAGGCTATCACAGACGCCGTGGAGAAGATCGCAAAAGCGCCACGGGACCAGACAATAGTAGTCATACAAGAAGTCCCCAAGGAACAATACTACGTCGCGGCAAACCGGGCAGCGTAAATGAGCTATACACCCGTTCGCGGAGGAAACCTGTACTACGAAACCGCCGGCGAAGGGACCCCTCTTGTGTTTGTACACGCCGGGTTCCTCGACAGCAGAATGTGGGACGACCAGTTCCAGCTATTCGCGAAGGGAAACCGAGTCATACGTTATGACGTGAGAGGATTCGGAAGATCAAGCAGGCCTAGTGAAGAGTATTCAGACGCAGAAGACCTGTTCGCTCTGCTCAAGCACCTCAACATTGAGAGCGCCAATATTCTTGGCGTCTCCAACGGTGGTAGAATCGTACTCGACTTTGCCTCTGTCCACCCCGCAATGGTCAACTCTCTGATTCTTGTCTCGCCCGGGATACGTGGCTACAAGAGCTCGGGGCCGGAGGAAGATCGGGAGTGGAAAGAGCTTGATAAGAAGGGGGACCTGCAGGATCTTGCAATTAGTGAGAACAGAATAGACGACGCTGTCAAGATGGATCTTGAGATTTGGGCCTCTGCCCAAGGAACGGCGAGCAAGAGTCGCATTCTCAACATAGCAACGGCTAACTCACACATCCACAAGAATCCGCCGCACAAGCTACAAAAGTCCCCTGAGCCACCGGCCTTCACGAAGCTGAATCAGATTCATATGCCCACGATGCTAATCGTGGGGGACCAAGACGTGAAGGGTATGCAGTTGATGACCAAGAGACTTCACGAACTAATACGCGGATCGACGCTCAGCGTCATAAGGGGCGCGGACCATATCGCAAACATGTCCAGACCCGAAGAATTCAACGCTATCATATCTTCGTTTCTAAAACAATCCACATAGGCCTCCCCTGTTCATCTCCCATCTAGGTGTTGCGGACTAGAGAAACGTTAGTTCACGATTTCCGATGAAAGACGCCTGCTAGGTTGGGAATCTTAGACTAGGGGTCGTCGGATGCAGCCTATCTGATACAACTCTCTCTTTGAGATAGACAAACCTGTCCGGCAGTGAATCGTCATAGTCGAAATTCGGGGGCAGGGCGAACTCCTTGTACAGCTCAACTACCGTCCTGTAAGCGATGACACGCGCACTTGTCCCTAACCTCTCCATGAGTGTCTTCACAACATCCTCAAATCTGCCGGGGATATCTTCCCTGCTAATGCCCTTCTTGTTCAGGAAATCGTAGATCCAGTCCCGGATGGGTCCGCCCATTCCTTGTAGGACGCGGTCGAACCAGTAGTCGACAGCCAGTTGAAACCCAGGCATTAAGTTCGTTCGCATGGATCGCCCAGACTACGTGGGAAAACGAATGAGGGAACAGCCGGATACGCCTAGCGTTTCCAGCATTCGAGACAAGCGGTAACCCCTCTTTCCGCCTCCCGCGAGCATCAACTAGACGATTTCGGTCAAAGACAGTCTAGGGTAGCCTCGTTCAAAGCGGAATTTTACGCCGTGAACGTTTGTAATCGGTTTGACGCCGTAGATGAGCAGTGACCCGTTGACGGTCTGCATCTTCAAGTGGTAGTCAACGGCTCTCAGAAGCTCTTCTCTGAGACTGGTCGGTCGTGAGATTACGCCAACGCTGAGTGCCCCTGCATCACGGATGCCTGCCCCTATTTCGGCGATCCCCGGCAGACCTAGAGTTTCACCGTAAAGCTGGACTGCCTTGTCGAAATCGTATTTTAGCACCCTCGCGGGTGAAATGGCTCCAAGCTCGTTCCATGCATTATTGAACGCGGCTAGGTCTCCTGTTAGATTGCCTGAAAGCTTCACCCGCCATTTCTCATCGCGAAGAGCCTGGTTGAACTCCGCGATCCGGACCCTCTCGTTCAGTACCATGTCTCCAACGTATGTCTTCAGAGACTCAGCAATGTTCTGTGAACTGAATATGCTGTAGGGAATGATGAACGCAGTCCCTCCCTGATTGATGAAGTTCGCTGCCATTATGTCGAGGAGAAGCTTCACGGAGTGCGGTGAGACCGTACTGTTGACGTCCAACAGAAGAGAAGAACCCTTCCTGACTCCACCGTCCAGCAACGCGTCAAGATCCGGACTACCGGTTGAGTAGGAGAACTGGGAATTACGGACAGGGCTGAGTAGCTTCGGATTGACCGATCTATCAATGTCAAAATGAAATTCAACCCTCGGTAGGAGGGTGAACTTGCCCATATCGAGTGAAAACAGCGCCCCTTGGGTGTGGAGCCTGAACCCGCGAAGCTTGTTGACAACTACGCTTCTCACAGTCCTATCTTCCAAGTGGGTTAGCGACAGTGTAACGATGCCGTCCACGAGATAGTCGAGCTTAGGAGAGTTTTCGCTCTCGCTCACAATCACCGCGCTTAGTTTGCTCTCATCCAGATCTTGAAAGATCGCTGTCTCCAGGGCGCGACGTTCATCTTCCGTCGCGCTCGCTACCGCGCCCTCCCAGCTATCAATAACTATGATGCCTTTCTGTTTGGCCCGTTTCAATGCAAGAATTCTGTCAACAATGCTCGCCGCTCCTTCTCTTCGGTTCTCTCCTCCTACCGGCATCCGTTTCCCCCCGGCCTCTTTTCCAGACATAGAATCGAACACCTCATGGATTCCAGGGAAGTGTCGCTGCAGTTTCGAAGAAGAGACCCGGCTCGACACGTACACTTTATTGGCAGAAATTATGTGGGCACCGATGCGAGTTCCTTTCATCTTGTTAAGAAGTTCAAGGGCGAGAGTTGTTTTCCCAGTACCAGGGGCCCCTTGTATTAGCAGAACATTTCCTGGCGATTCTAGGAATCTTGACATAAGGTCCAGAAGGTCGCTAGGCTTAGACTTCTCAACACCCACTTGTCCCGCTTCAATCTGGGGTTCTAGCGCCGTTCCGTCCTCGCCGGAGACGTCTTCAGCCAGCATATTCTCGCGCCGAGACGGTGCTTCTCGTGCGACAAGCTTTGTGTAACCAGACAACGGATTCCACGGTTGAACACAACTGAACATTACGGCAACTATTGAATGCGCGAGGGGACTATTCTATGCCGACCACGGCAGCAGAAACATTTCAGTCTATCATGAACCGATGTTTCACCACTGTTGTTGAAGTCATACTTGGCAGAACGGTCAGGGAGGAGATTTTTCAGTTACTGGAGAGGAATGGGATCAAACCTGTCGAAATTTCCGTCAGGTTTGACGACGTGATCGAAGTCCTCACGAGAGTCTTCGGAAACAGCACTCGCGTCTTTGTTCATATGACGGTGACAGAACTCTACAAAGAGTATTCTCTGGGGGCGGCGGGCTTCGCTTTCGGCGAGTCTCTAAAGGACCAAATCGCCCTGTTAAGGGAGAAAGTGGTGAGCGACCTTCTGAAGCCAAGGCACTATACCAGCATCGACCCGTGACGTGAGTCACCCCCTGGACCTCAAGAGGTCACTAACAGAATGAACTTGGGAGAATCTTTGATGTAGAACCGGTCGGAATACAGTTAGTCTATAAATAGCGCGAGAGAAGAATGCTTTGCAATGTCATTTCTCTTCATGGAAGGAGGACGTTTCCTCTGAAGACCAGCTTGACGCAAACTGGCAAGAGGCGTAGGATGAGGAAACCGGAGAACAAAGGTGCGGCGAGAAGTCGCCGGCAACAGCCATTGAAGGCCAAGAAAATTGTGAAGAAAGTAGATTCTGTCTTGGGACCCGGTAAGACGGCTCCTAATTTTTCTCTTAACAGTACACCGGACCAGAAGGTGTCCCTGAACGATTTCCGAGGACAGCCTGTGATTCTCGCTTTCTACCCTGCCGACTGGAGTCCCGTGTGCACCGACCAGTTATCATTGTATGCGATGGTGATGCCAGAATTCAAAAAGTTCAACGCAGAACTCCTTGCGATTTCAGTCGACAATATCTGGTCCCACTTAGCCTTCGCTAAGGACCGGAAGCTCAACTTCCCCGTTCTAGCAGATTTCGAGCCGAAGGGATCTATATCCAAGAAATATGGCGCTTACAAGGAGAAGATCGGTGAGTCCGCTCGGGCGCTCTTCGTGATCGACGACAAGGGAGTCATCAGGTGGAGCCATCTCTCCCCTGACGGGATCAACCCTGGAGCCGACGGCATCTTATCAGCCCTAGAGAATATGAACAAGGCCCAACCGGCAGAGAAGAACTGAGCTCGAAAATGTCAGGAACGACAACGGTTGCACGAAAGCGAACCGCAAGGAAGACCCTGCTAGAACCAACAAGTAGGGAAACCGCGGAAAAATATCAGGCTCCGAGGCTGGAAATTCCGGTAACCGCTGAACGCGATCACATAGAAGGGCCCGTGAATGCCTCTCTTACGCTGGTCGAGTATGGTGATTATCAGTGTCCCTATTGTGGCGCAGCATATCCCGAAGTGAAAAAGGTCCAGAAGGAACTCGGATCTGAACTACGGTTCGTGTTTCGCAACTTTCCGTTGACAAACATGCACGAGCATGCTATGAACGCTGCTGAGACAGCGGAGGCAGCCTCTGCCCAGGGAAAGTTTTGGCCCATGCACGACTTTCTCTACGAACACCAGGCAACTCTCGGCGATTCTAGTGTCGCCCTCGGTTACGCAAAGAAGCTGGGTTTGGACACTCAGAGATTCGAGCGTGAGGTAGCTCAGCACATGTATCAAAAACGGATCAAGGACGATTTCATGGGTGGAGTGAGGAGTGGTGTCAACGGCACGCCAACATTTTACGTCAACGGGGTCAGACACGACGAAGACGCAATCGCCAAGGCCCTAATCGAAGCCTTGAGTCATACTAAATAGTGCCCAAGCCCTCGTCGTTGGCACCGAAGCCTGGGGTAGCGTTTGTCAGAACCTGACGGAGAGGCATTTTTGGGGGAAGGTTTTGGGATACTAGACTTCGATCTTTCCTTCAACGAGTAGCGGTCTTCCGTCAACTTCCACGGTGGCCTTGCTGAGGGTCTGGGAGTATCCAACAGTCGTGTCGTTGTCCCCTCCATAGTCCTTGTTGGACCCGATCCCGATGGTGACGCCCCCGAGAGCGAGTTCGTCGATACTGATCAGACCGATGGGTTGAGCCTTGGGATTGATCCCGATGGAGAACCAGCCAAGGCGGTCCTTGTCGCCTGTCGCGCCGCGGTACATGCCGGCGAACGCGTTGAGATTTTCCTTTGCATCGAAGGATGCTAGCTTTCCGTTTCGGAAACTCATTGTGAAACCCTTTAGCATCTTTCCCATCAAAGCCTGAGAAGTGTCAAAGAGGACAGTCCCCTCGGCGCTGGATTCAATGGGTGCCACCAGAACACTTCCCGAGGGTAGAGACTCGGTAAAGTTCCCCTTGGAAACATCCTCCTGATCGATTATCCCGTCCCGCACGTGGACAGGACGATCGCGGATGGCAAACGTCAAGTCCGTGCCGTTGCTATGACTGACGTGAACCTTGCTTGCGTTATGAAGCTTGGAGGCCAGGTTCTGGCCGAGCGCTGCCATCTTCTGCATGTCAACGTCTATCGCCTGGTCGTTGTTGCTGCGCCAATTAGACAGGTCGAAACCGTAGTTTAGGGCGCGTTCGGGGGTGATGTAGCCCACGGGGAGGTACGCTGTCCGGATTTTTCGCTCTCGCAACTTCTCCATTACGGGCTTCTCTGATTCGAAAGACTTGGAAAAGCGCTCTCCTGGAGCCATCGTCAGAACCTTCGGGTCTTTGGGACCGAACAGGACGACCTGCGCGTCAATCTGATCGAGTAGTGAGAGCATGGCTCGCGGGGTCTTCCCGTAGTATTTTTCGGGAAGAGTGGTGAAGTAGTTGAGGAAAGAGTTCTGCGTAGTGAGATTCACAAACGGTATGGCTCCGACCTCGTAAACCTCCTGAGAGAGTGAGTCGGACAGGTCGAGCGTGTGGTCCCAAGTCTGGATCAGTACCTGTTCGTCTTCCTTGACCTGTAGGCATTCCTTAACGACTTTCCTAGCTATCGGAATATTGGGCATGTGCAGAAATTCACAGTTTTTGTCTCAGCGTGATAAGTAGTTAACAATTTCCATTCATGATTATCGAGTATTGCATCGGGTAGGCCCTTCCAGTGGCAATCTGTCCGGGAGCATCCCGGAGAGCCCAATCTTGCGGATCTGCTAAACCGCGGGCACTTTCTCTGCTTGGGTCTCTGTTGTTAGAGTCACGCCGAGCTGTTTCAGCAGTCCTACTAAGTCGTAGAAGAGTTTCTCCTCGACAATTTCGTTGTTCTTCCACTGTGCAACCGTGCAGAACTCGAGTTCGAATTTCTTGTTGGTCGCAAGGATCATTCGCCCATCTGGGCCCATGAACGGTCCGATGTTCTTGCCCGTCCATCTGGCCACTGAACACGTGTAGCCGCCGTAGCCGAAGAGGATCTTGTAGGGATTGTTATCGAGATGATTGTCAAATGCCTTGAAGAACTCAACAGATTCATTATGATGCGCGTGCCGTCCTCTCGTTGGCTCTGGTTGGCCGGGCCAGTACACTGCAACGTTCTCAGAATGACGCTTCATGAACGTTTCCCAATCTTTGGCATTCCAAGCATTGTCTAGTGTCTGCATCAGTCGCAGGTTTTCTTCAACGCCCATTCCAAATACTCACCTCGTAGATTACCAACTAGGTGCCGGTTGAACTATTATCATTATTCATCGTATCCCCTCCAAGCTTGCAAGTTCACTCGACAAATGCTTTCACATTTCCTCCCATCTCCTCCTTAATCGCTCCCACTCATTTCCCCCTCCTCATGCGATTGGCGATAGTCAAGGAGGTCATGTGGTGCTGGAGTTGCAACAAAGTCATGGAACACGAAGTTAGCAATCACCCTGGCTCGGCTGGTGGATGGGTCACTATCGTCTGCAAAGCTTGCAGAGCAACGCAAGTAGAGCAGTTATGGAAAGACGGAACGATACGAGACTCTCTCAGAGGCCAAATCTAGAGTGATCATGTCCCGAAAGAGCAAGTCGCCAGAGCGATACCTATAGGCGGAAGCTTGAGGGAAGCCGCCATCAATCTTGCCTAGCTGAGGCCTGCGAGGCTCAGAACATAGTATGATAGGCCGGCTATTGCGGCCGCGGCGGGAATCGTGAGGACCCACGCGTACACTATTCTACGGGCCACTCCCCATCTCACGGCTGAGAGTCTGCGCGTCGAACCGACGCCCATGATCGCCCCAGCTATGGTGTGAGTTGTGCTCACGGGGATTCCAAGGGATGCGGTGGCGAAAAGTGTTGAGGCAGCCGCGGTTTCAGCGCTGAACCCGCCGAAAGGGTGCAGCTTTGTGATCTTCATGCCCATTGTGCGAACGATCCTCCATCCTCCGAAGTAGGTTCCAAAACCCATCGCGGTGCCAGCCAACACTATGACGTAGAATGGGACATAGAATGTTGAGCCTAACAATCCCTGCGCGAAAAGAAGGGCCGCTATGATTCCCATTGTCTTTTGCGCATCGTTCGTTCCGTGCCCTAGACTGTAAAGCGCCGCAGATACAAGTTGCAGCCGTCGGAAAGCGTGATCGGATGTGGAACGGGAATATCGCATGGCAATTCTCACTGTTAGTAGGACCAGGCCAATGGCGGCGAAGAAGCCGATCACGGGAGACAAGACTATGAAGTACGCTATCTTGCTGACGCCAGCGACCTGGACTACGCCCCAACCTCCCTTCACGACCCCTGCGCCAATGAGGCCGCCCACCAGGGCGTGAGATGAACTCGTTGGCAGTCCAAACCACCATGTTATGACGTCCCAAGAGATGGCACCTGTGAGAACGGCAAGAAGCAGCCACGCGGTGACTATCTTCGGGTCTATGGTTCCCTTACCGATGGTAGATGCGACGTTGACTCCAAAGACGAAGGCCGCGACGAAATTGAAGAACGCAGCCCAGAGCACAGCGACACGGGGAGTAAGAACCCTTGTGGAGACGACGGTTGCAACGGAATTCGCCGCGTCGTGAAACCCGTTCATGAAGTCAAACCCTAAGGCAACCACAATCACTAGGACAACTATCTCAAACGATACTGCAGCGGACACTGGGAGAACCTTCTTGCTAGGAATACTCCAGGATTATGTCCCGGATCACCTGGACAACATCCTCACACTTGTCGGTGATTGTCTCCATCAGTTCGTAGATCTCCTTGAACTTGATAATAGCGATCGCGTCGGTCGTCTTGAAAAGGGCGGCGACCGACTCGTTCAGAACAACGTCAGCCTCGTTCTCTAAGGTGTCAACCTCAGTGCACCGAGCCTCAATCTCAGAGGCTTTGATTTTCTGAATGCTAGCGAAGGCGAAGTCGATTTCCCGGACCGACTTCAAAACCAGGTCGGCGAACCGTCTCATCGGCTCCGTTGGTGAATCGACCTCGTAGAGAAAGAGACGGTTGACAGCGGCGTAGATGTAGTCCAAGACATCGTCGTAGAGAGAAGCCAGCTTGCTAATGTCTTCTCTATCGATGGGAGTGATGAAAGTCTTCACGAGACGGTCATAGATTGAATGAACGATCTCGTCTCCGTGATGTTCAATGTCCTTTAACTTGTTCCTCTTATCCGCCAAATGATCGAAGTTCTGGATCAACTCGTTGAAAGCTACGGCTCCAGCCAAGACATTTTTCGATTCTTCCTCGAGAAGCTGAAAGAAGATCTTCTCTCGGGGTATGAGAAGCTCTCTTAGGCCCATGGAACAACGAGAGGGGCGCGACACCACCCGGATAAATCGTTTCAGTTACGAGAACAGTGGGGAACGTCGTCTGATTGCTTACCATGGCGTGAAACCGGGAAAATAGACCTTATACAGGAATTCCCTCAGCGCACGTTTCACTTAGCCGGAAAAAGCGGGGGCTGTGTGATGGAATACAAGTACACTGTACTGACGAACACGACTATTGGCGCGTTCATGTCCCAGCTTGATGGGAACATTGTCCTCATCGCACTGCCAACGATTACTCGAACATTACATGCTTCCGCCTTCGAAGCCCTCTGGGTCCTGATGGGCTACATTCTCATGACTGCTGTTCTGCTACTCTTGTTCGGCCGACTGGCCGACATGTACGGAAAGGTGCGTCTCTACAACCTCGGCTTCCTCATTTTCACGATCGGCTCAGGGCTTTGCAGTCTTGCTACCACCGGGACGATTCTGGTTTTCTTCCGTCTCGTCCAGGGAGTAGGCGCCGCGCTCATCTGGGCCAACAACGCGGCGATTTTGACAGACGCGTTTCCTCCCAACGAGCGGGGACGCGCGATCGGGGTCAATCTCGTAGCAGGTATCAGCGGATCCGTAATTGGCCTCATACTAGGCGGGGTCCTGACGGTGGCGTTGGGCTGGCAGTCCATATTCTGGATAAACCTCCCAATAGGAGCATTCGCGACGTTCTGGGCTTACAAGAAACTCCGGGAACTCGGAACTGTCAAGCATGAAAGAATAGATCTCCCGGGGAATCTGCTGTTCGCAGGAGGATTGTCCGTCTTCCTCATCGGGCTCACCCTTGGAGCCCTAACAGGATACACTCTCCTCGACATAGGGCTAATGATCGTGGGCTTGATCTCGCTCGCAGGGTTTGGCTATGTGGAGCTAAGAGTCCCGACTCCGCTGATGGATTTGAACCTGTTCAAGATCAGACCGTTTACCGCTGGAATACTGAGCAACTTCCTCGCCTCTATCTCAAGGAGTGGAATCTCACTCGTGCTGACCATCTTCTTTCAGGGAGCGTTGCTTTACGATGCGCTGACCGCTGGCATTCTTCTGATCCCGTTCGCAGTAGCCTTCGTTACCGTTGGACCCTTGAGCGGTTTTCTCTCCGACAAGTACGGGGCCAGAGGTTTTACCACAGGAGGTCTATTGATATCATCGGCAGCACTGTTCGGCTTCGCTATAGTCCCCGGAGAAGCATCCTACCCGATTCTAGCACTGCTCATGGTTGTTAGCGGGATAGGCGGCGGAATGTTCGTCGCACCGAACATAAGCTCGATCATGAACGCAACCCCGGTGACGAGGAGAGGTGTCGCCTCAGGAATATCGGCCACACTTGTTACCACTGGAGCTCTTCTCAGCCTTTCTGTTGCGTTCGTTGTCTTGGCGACAAGTATTCCACTGAATGTTCTTCAAGCCGTCTTTGCAGGCGAGACCCCCATGGGCTCGACGGCATCAAACAACATTGCTCTGTTCGTGGGTCCAATGCACACGACCTTCCTGATCATGGGGATCATGAGCCTGGTCGCAGTCATTCCGTCGGCGCTAAGAGGTCAGAAGTTTGCAGGTGTACCAGAATCACAAGCTGTCAATGCGGAGCCAATAGGATAGCTATCCAACTTCGACGTTTCCTCGAATTCCTAAGCTCTTGAGTTGCGTCGCGAGAATATACTTCGGCCTGCTCTAGCGCTTCCACGTCGGCGCGAGAGTTTTGCCGAAGAAGGCCCTAACGCTGGATTTCATAAGATAACGGATAACCAGCAAATTGACCCCAAGACTGACGAAGCTGAAATAGTTTCCAAAAACTATCTGGATGACAGAATTGATGATAGACAGAACCAGGATTGCAATCCCCACGTTCCAGGCCCAGCTCTTTCCAGAGAGTACGCCAACACCCACGGCGAACCAGAAAATACCAACGAGCATAGAGAAGACGCCAAGAGTAGCTAGGATCGTGGCGACATTGGCTGTTGTGACATATGTGACCAGTTGAGGGTACCCCTGTGAAGTCAGAAAATCTTTGAGTGATATAGTAATTGTTCCAACAACAAGGGATGCAACTAGAAGAGCGACGCCTGCCACCAATCCGGCGATACCCGCAAGAATTGCCAGAGCACCAAGTATGGTCAGTCCCTCAGGCCTATGACGTACCGGCGTGACTTCCATGGGTTGTAACCAGCAGCAACTGTTCGTAGGTTGCTACTAAAAGGATTTTAACTAAACATACGCTAAAAAGTAACAGCAATCCAAGTATTGTTACAACCTGTTATTCGAGCCCATCAGGTTCTGAACATGATCTTAGGGTTAAGATCCCGAAGAAGGAGGTTGTGGCGACCGGTTCTATAAGGGAAAGGCTTCTGTACTGTCTTGTTTGGGAGTTTCCTTGCACGGTCCCACAATCGTTTCTTGGCCGTCGCTGGTTCGCCGGGCCGCGGGGTTGAGACTTCCTTTCTGGCTATGGGCGGTCATCATCGGGTTCGTTCCCACTAGGCTACTTGCAACTCTCGACTACCTCATCGTGCCCCCCGCCGGGCTCGGGGGCTACTTCCTAGACACCGCCCTAGTCCTATCGCTCTTCCTTGTTTACTTCGTCTACGCCATCCATTTCATTTCTAAGAGAATGGAACGGCTAGACAACTACGTCACACAGATGAATCCTGACCAGCCCGTCAACGCCCTTAGGATACCTTTCCGGCTCGCGAACGTCTTCGCAGTTTGGGTCGTACTCCTTCTTGCTATCACTCTTCTCTTCGGCCTCCCGAGTCCTGCAGCAATCTTCTCTGAACATATCACTGTCATCGCATACTTCTTTTTCATACTGGCTTCCTTTCTATGGATCTACGGCTACTCAATGTACGTTATTCACCGGGCCGGCAAACTTCCGTTGCGGCTCAAACCGTTCACCGAGGATAGAACTCTCGGGTTAAGGCCGTTCGGGTCTGCCTCGCTTAGGTTGGCCAGTATTTACGCGGTTTTCCCGGTCACGTGGACTTTCGTGGAGCTGGTAAGTATCGATGTTGAGATTCCGGGAGGACTTGCGATTACCTTTGCTCCCATTAGACTTACCGACATCATTTTCAGCGTGGGGCTTATCCTCGTCGGTATCGTCCTGTTCTTCCTGCCTCTGTTCAGTATCCGTAAGAGACTTCTGGACGCTAAGCGTCAGGAGCTCAGTTGGGTAACCCCTCGATACACAACTGTCATCGCGAAGCTCAAGGAGCAAGTCCCAAAGACAGCCCAGGAAGACAAAGCAAACCAGACCCAAGCCCTAGCTGACGAGCTGACAATCGTGCGTCAGATACAACAAGACATACAGAGAATTCAGTCTTGGCCATTTGACGTCGGCGTCGTCAGCAGGCTTGCGACGATCCTCGTCGTTCCTCCCATTCTCGGTGTCCTCGCTAGGGTCCTAATCCTCGTCTTCCTTCACTTGTGAAAAGTGGTCAATTGGGCATTTGCTGCTTAATCGATCTGAATGGCTGTACGCGATCTCCTTCTCTGAAGACCAGGGTTAGTTCGTATAGTGTTCGTGGGGGTGTTCGTGGGGGTCGACTATTGGGACTGGCGTTACGATCAGCCTCCGCAGGCCTCTGATTCCAGTCTTGACCGACGCTTCCAGTTCAGTGGCGACTTCGTGAGCCTCGTTCAACGTCATATTCCCTTCAACCTCTACTTCGAGGGCTCCTATTATGAATGGGCCGGCTCTCCGTAGCCTCAGGTCTCTTATTCCCCTAACATCAGCGTGGGATCTTATCAGACGTTCTATTTCGTGAGAGAGTTCTGGCTCGTGGAACTCGTCAAGGAGGACCAAGGAGGATTCTCGCAACGCCACGTAGGCGACCGTAAGTATGTAGACTGCTACCAGCATTCCTCCAATCGCGTCCGCGAAGTGAATTCCAAAGGATGCGACGAGGACGCTAGCGAAGGCTACGAACGACGAGGACGCGTCTTTTATTGAATTTCTCGCGTCAAGTTTCAGAGACGTCAAGCTGTACTTGTTGGCTACCTTGCGCATCTGGAGGGCACGGTAGAGGGAGCCCAAGCCTGCGGCTAGAAGAACAACCAGAGCGGTAAGAGGGAGCGTAAGAGGTACAGGATTCTGGAGGGCTCTGTAGGAGCGGAGGAAAATGTATCCTGAGACTGCTACAAGAACGATGGCCGTGATCAGGCCTGTGAAGCTTTCTACCTTGTAGTAGCCGAATTGGAACCTACGAGTGGGCTTACGCCGTGAGATACGGAGACCGGCCCAGACAAAGAAGCTCACTACGGCATCGGAGATGGAGTCTATGCCATCGGCGAGGAGGGCGATGCTTCCACTGATCAGGCTGAAGGCGATCTCAACAATGCCAAGCGCCAACAGAGTCCATATGGAAATCTTGGCAATCCTTTCTCCTTCCTGGAAACCGCGGGTTTCGTCATCCAACCCTCGTCCGTTTGCCCCCACTTCACTCTGCCGTGATTCGCTTGTGGGTGTATGTTGATTTAGCTTTGGACTAACGGCGAGGCTTACTATGTGGCCGATCTCTTTCGGTTACCATTAATTATCGAGCCTTATCCTGTACTGGCTATGGTCTTGGTCGCGAAGGACATTATCGAGAAGGAGTTTCTTTCTCTTTCACCCGAGACAACCGCACTGGAGGCCGCTCGACAGATGAAGGCAAAGAGACACGGCTTCGCCATAATCGCATCCCTCACCGGCAGTCCGGAGGGGATAGTTACTGAATGGGATTATCTCTCCAAAATTGTGGCTGAGGGAAAAGATCCCTCACATGTGAGATTGGGGGACATTATGACAAGCGATCTGGTATCTGTGAATGCGAATGTGGGGCTTGATCAGGTGGCGGAGCTGATGGCGCGGAAAGGGATCCGGAGAGTTCTAGTGTTAAAGGATAAGAGAGTTATCGGTGTGATCACCGCTAGCAGCATGCTCTCGAGACTGAAAGACTATGTTGACCAGGTCTCTTCCACGATAGCAAGGCTCCAGTCGCCAATGATGTAGAACAGCCCGATCAGTTTCTAGAGGCGCTCCCCCTCGGAAGGCAGATTTTCAGGTCTCATCGAGTCTAGACACTAGAGAGGAAGTCTCGGAAGAAACCGCGTCTCAGGGTCATGGTCGCTTAGAGTTCTCCGGACTAGCTAGACTACTTTGTTTTCTTTCGAGACTATTGACCTAGAGAACATAAGGTGTTTGATGAGATGCCCAGTTGTGATGACCGTTGATTGATCCTTGGGAGGTTGTTATGATTGGGGCGGTTATCCTCATCTTGCTGATTTGGGGTCCTCAGAAGATCCCTGAGCTGGCGAAGTCTTTGGGTCAGGCAAAACGCGAACTCGAAAATGCCACCAAGGGGAGCCATGAGGACCGCGAGAAACAATAGCCTAGCTGCCACCGACCATCTTTCGGCTCCCTCTCGGGGCAATGTTTAACACGGGAATTTACAGATCCTAGTATGATCTCCTATGGCCCAGATGCTCCAGTTCAACGGACACGGGGAGCTGGCAGCGGAGATTCTGCGGCTGAAAGAGGAGAGGAAGGCGGTCATCTTAGCGCACAATTATCAGGTTCCGGAGGTCCAGGATATCGCGGACTTTGTAGGCGACTCGCTGGGACTCTCGCAGGCGGCGGCTAGAACACCTTCGGACGTGATTGTCTTCTGTGGGGTTCACTTCATGGCGGAGACAGCCTCGATAATTTCTCCGAAAAAAACGGTTCTGCTGCCGGATCTTGGGGCTGGTTGTTCGCTGGCGGCGACGATTGATGGAGAAAAGCTGCGAGCTTGGAAGAACGAACACCCAGGCGCTGCAGTTGTATCGTACATCAACACGACTGCGGAGGTGAAGGCTGAGAGCGACTATGTCTGCACCTCAGGTAACGCGGTCAAAGTTGTGAATAGCATTCCGAGGGATCGGGAGATTCTCTTCCTGCCGGACCTTTTCTTGGGAGCATTTGTGAAGGAGAAAACGGGACGCGAGATGGAAATCTGGCCTGGGGAGTGCCATGTTCACGCAGGCATAACGCCTGATGTTGTGAATCGCAAGCTGGCGGAGAATTCTGATGCGGAGTTCTTGGTTCATCCAGAATGTGGATGTGTCACACAGTTTCTGTATTTTGCTGAGAAAGGCGATTTCAACATGCCAATGGTTCATGTTGCTTCTACGGAGGGCATGACTCGTCGGGCGAGGGAGTCGAGCGCGGACAAGTTTCTGGTTGCAACGGAAACGGGCATTCTTCACCGTATGCGGAAGGAAAACCCAGACAAGACGTTCCTCCCGGTGAAAGAGGATGCTGTCTGCCAGTACATGAAAACCATAACCTTGGAGAAGGTGGCTAACTCGCTGAGAAACATGGTCCACGAAGTCAGGGTCCCGGACGAAACAGCTGGAAAGGCACGCTTGGCCATACAGCGCATGCTAGAACTAGCCTAATCCACGAAGGTCCAGGCGCGCGAGATCTAGCACCCCTTCGGGGGTCTAGAAATAGTTATGCAAAAGAAAAATTAGAGAAAGAGATCCCCAATGACAGCAGGTTACGCTACCCTAGAACTGGACACTGAGTAACATCGCAATTTAGATTGAGATCGGCGTGGTAGGTGTGGAACGCGACATGTCAAAAGTCCAAGGAAAGGATTCAGATCTCTTCAGCGATCTTTCAAGCACGAGTCTGAAAGAGAGATGTGAATCGTGCAGCAATATTTCAACTTGCAACGTGTGTGGTAAGTCAATCTCCGGGTTCGAACATATCGGCGTAAGGGCGGCGACCGGTCAAGAATCAGGAATCTGGCACTACGCGACTCCTTGCCGCCATCGGAACCAGATCCGCGCTAGATCTGCAAGTGTGAAGTATGGTGGCGGCCCACTCTGGAAGAATGGCTACACTTGGCAGAACATATACTGGGGCCCATACTTCACAAGCGCTACCGCGTCCGCCTGGGTTCAGAGTGTTGAGAAAGCCGTTGCAGACATAGAGTCGGACAAGACATATTCCGCAGGGTTATCGGCGTACAATGTTGGAATAGGGAAACCGAACCCCCCCATCACCGTCAAGACTGCTCCCGCAACGAAAATATCTGATGGACAGATCAGACAGACTCTTGCTAGTTGGATCGCATCAGGCACCATTCCCAACCTAGGAACAAAAGGGGCGTACAACATATTCCTGCCACCGGGAGTCACAGTATCTCTCTCACCCATAGAGGCATCTTGTGCATTCTTCTGCGATTATCACAATACCGTGAACGGGTCCAACGGTCCATTCTATACGGTTGAACCCTATCCGTGCAGCAAGGGTTGTAACCAGTGCACCAACAATCCTCTGGATACTCTGACGCAGGGATTGTCGGAGGAGATGGTGGAGCTGAAGACCGACATGAACCCGGGAACGGGATGGGCCATAGGGAACCTTGAACTCTGCGACTATTGCGACGCGAAATTCGTCTGCAACCGGATTAGCGGCGGCGAGTACGTCAACTCCTGGTACGACAAGAACAAGAAGGCTTGCTGGAAAGGAACCTGAATCTCAAGATTTCAATCCTTCGCAAGCCTCGTTGATTTCCAGCGATCCCCTCTAGGAGTCGAATGCGTCATCTTGATTAGAAAACAGATGTACTCCTTTTGACGGTTGCTAAGAAATCATGATGGCTGAGGCAAAATGGTTGATACTGTTTGGAATCGCGTGCTACGGATTTGGGGCACTCTCTGTCACTGCGGACGAGCTCTATGGAATCGCCCAATTCTACGGGACCAACGGTGTGTACTTTTTCCCGATCATCGGAGCGAGAGGGCTGTGGGACGCGTGGGTCTACGTGTTCACAGGGTTAGGACTTTGCTTTTTCTTGTGCGTATTCTCGGTTTTGATGCTTCAGCGGACAAAGCCCCCCGTAAAGAGAGACCTCCAATCAGAAACAAAGACAGAATAGAGAACCTCTGTGTATCGCTTAAGGTGCTTAGAAAGTAGGAGTTGACCGTTTTGGCCGACGTTGTGAAAGAGTTTCTTTCGAGCTATCCTGAGGAAGTACGGAGGATAAGCGAAGATCTGCGCAAGATGGCAAGGAGCGCGATGCCTGGAGCGCACGAGTTTCTTTACTATGACTCCATCAACTACTCGATTAACGATTCTCCGCTTGGCCGTATCTGCTACATTTCGCCGATGGAGAAGTATGTCGCAATCGGATTCTTGTTCGGAGTGCGACTCGACGACCCGCGTCACCTCCTCGAGGGCAGCGGCAAACGAGCACGCCACGTCAAGATCAGGACGTCAGAGGAAGGGAAGAATCCAGCCCTCAAAGAGTTGGTCAAGGCGGCGTGGATCCACGGGGCCGACCCAGTCCCAAAGATGAAGAGGAGCATCAAGCGAGCTCCTCGATCTCAGCGCAGAAGAGATAGCCGTAAGTAATTCAGACCCAAAACCGCTGAGAAGACAGTTGGCGGAAAAGAAACCCGCGAAAAAGAGTAATTACAGCAGCTAAAATCGGGGAACGTTAGTCTAGAACTATCTAATGGCCCTTTTTGCTTGTCACCCTAGCGGGGGCTCCCGGGTTGAACTCGACTATTATCAGTGAGAATTGACTCTTCTAAGGTTCAACCAAGTCCTAGGAAGGTAGCGCAACGCTGGTGGATTTCAAAGAAGCTTCTTTCATCCAGGGGAAGCTTATCCGTATTACAAAGAAGAAGATGGAGATACTAGTGGACGACGAGGAGACAGGTGAGCCTGCCGTTGCCACTGTCAAACTGGCCGATGATGTGACAGTCGATCTTGATACTGTAGGAGAAGAGGTGAAAGCGATCATAGTGGACGGTAAGGTTGCCAGAATAACTGCTCTAGCCCCGAACCCAGCGGCCCTCCCTGGAAAAGTAAGCACATAGGACGACGCCGTCTACTTTCCGAAGATCTGTCGGCGATTTCATGCGTAAGTGATATTTTGATCCTCATAACTGAGGGATATTCTTGAGATGGCTAGTAATAGACTGGTTGTGAACCGGTGGATTCGTAACTACGCGAAGGCCTGGCTCAAGAAAGATCCAAAAGTTATTGCTTCGCTCTTCACTGAGGACGCCACCTACCACTCTCATCCGTTCCGACCTTTGAACCAGGGCAGAAAGAGTATCCTAGATTACTCGCTTGGGGCGTTGGATGTTGGACAGGTGTACGAGGTTCGTTTTGGAAAGCCAGTCGTGGAAGGCTCCAGAGCCGCCGTTGAATACTGGACCACGATGAAAGAGAAAGTCGAAGACGTAACCCTCGCCGGCTGCATAACGCTACACATCACAAGGAACGGGCTCTGCAAGGAACTACACGATTACTGGGTCCTACAAACAGGAAAACTCCAAGCCCCACCTAAGTGGGGCCAATGAAGACGATTCAATGGAATATGCAGATCCCGTCACTGGTAGGCCGCGCGCCTACCATAGTTTCAATTATGTCAAAGATGGCTCTAACCTGATTGAGATAGATGCTTTAATCAACAATCTCTGCTCAAATCGGCCCTCTTAGGGAGAGCGATCTTGCGGAGGCGGACAGGATTTTCCGTCTGGCCTTTGGGACCTTTCTCGGCTCTGAAAGAGCCTATGACTTTCAGCGGAGATGCGGACTATGTGCGGACCCGTTGGCTTGCGGACCCTAAAACCGCCCTTGGGGCTGAAATCGACGGAAAGCTCGTGGGCTCAAACTTCGCTACTAGATGGGGTAGCGTGGCTTTTTCGGACCCTTGTCAGTGGAGCCTCAGTGGTGGGATCGTGGAATCGACGTACTTTTGCTGAAGGAGACACTGAAGATCTTTGAGAAGTGGGGTACGAGGCATGATGGAGCGAGAGATTTTGACCGTTGAAAAACAAAAGCTGGGTGAAACACTCCTCCTCTCGAGAGCTGAGAAACTGACGGGGTTTGCAGTATGCCACTGCGGTCAGGGCACTGAAGCTGGAAGCGGGACTTGCTACATCAAATTCGGCGGGGTCCAACCCTCAACTACCGCAGGGAGCGATTTCGACCGACTTCTACATGCATGCGAGGAGCTGGCCCTTCTTAGAGGAATGTCACGCCTTGTTGCGGGTGCCAACATGGGCCGACATGAAGCTTATCAGACCATGCTCCGGTCGGGTTTCAAAACAGACTTCTTAGGAGTTGCAATGCATAGGCCCAGCGAACCAGGCTACAACGGGCCCAACGCTTACGTCATCGACGATTGGCGTTGACTCCTAGGATCACGAGGAAAAACTACTTGTGTCGTCTGGTCAAAGCCATTTTGGGGTTGTCTATCCCTTGTGCCAGCAATCGCAAATTTACAGCTGTGCTCCGATTGACTAGCCTAGCTTAGCCTTGCCTGGCGAATTCCTCGATAACCTTGGCAATCCACTTGCTTCCTTGAACGAACACGTCGATCCTCTGGTTTTCGTTAGGAGCGTGAGTATTGCTCTTGGTATGGTTACAACCGATAGCCACGGTTGGTAGCCCTAGCGTGTTTGTGAAATAGTGCATGGGACCCGAAGCAGCCGAGGTCACCAGGGTTACAGGTTCTTTGTGAAACACCTCTCTTCCAGCCCTGGCTGCAATCTTCGCGATCAGCGAGTCAATCGGAGTCCGAGCTGCAGGATTCTCCGCCTGAAGATTCAGCTCCACATCCGCGAAACCATGACGCACTAAGTGCTGCTTCAACTTCCCCGCTAGCTTTACGGGGTCCTGGTTCGGCACCAGGCGAAAATCCATCTTGGCTTGGGCGACAGAGGGAAGAACCGTCTTGTGGCCTGGGCCGGTGTAGCCTGACCATATTCCTGCAATGTTCGCCGTGGGATTGCCGTAGAATGCTTTCTTGAACTCGAATCCTGTTAGGCCGAAGAGGAAGTTCTTGACCCCAAGCTCGTCTCGAATGCTATGTTCCTCCAAAGGCATCGCCCTTATCACCTCCAATTCTTCTGAGGTGAACGGTTTGACATCGTCATACCAACCTTCGATTAGTATCCGGCCATCCTCGTCCGTGATCGTGTCCAGCATCCGGACCAGGCGCCATGCGGGATTCTCAACGACCGCCGCACGGGCAGAGTGAGAGTCTTTGAGAGCTGTCTGAACTTTAAACTCGACATAGAGCATTCCCTTCAAGCCTAGAGTGACCAGAGGTCGGTCGTCATAGTCCAGGCCCCCGAATTCCCAGATGGCCGATTCTCCAGTCAGCCTATCCTTGTATCGCGTAATGAATTCCGAAAAGTGCGGGCTGCCGATCTCTTCCTCCCCTTCGATAGCCCATTTGATATTGCAGGGAACGTCTCCGGTCACTTTCAAGAACGCGTTTATCGCCATTAAACGAGAGACGATGTTTCCCTTGTTGTCGCTCGCTCCCCTGGCATAGACTCTGCCATCCTCCACAGTCGCCGAGAACGGAGGATTCTTCCACAGTTCGACCGGTTCGACCGGTTGCACGTCGTAATGATTGTAGAAGACAAGCGTCCTTCTACCAGTTTTTGACGCGAGTTCAGCGAATACTACCCGAGGACCCTTACTCGGAGAGAACTCTTCTACTGTAAAGCCGAACTGCTGGAGAAGTTTGCCAACGAGTTCAGCAGTCTCGTCTAGCCCAAGGTTCTGGGCCGAAACGCTTGGCTGCTTGCATAAGGCGCGGAGCTTTTCAACAAACATGTCAGTGCTAGAATCTATCTCGCGGAAAATCCTGTCTTGCGGGTCGGTGATGGTCTCGCTTGAGGTCTTAGCCACCGGAAATCATCAATCCAAAGAGAGATAGAACCGGATATCTATAGTTTGGTCGTTCCTGATGCTCGATCAGCTTTGGACAAGTCGCGAAAAAATGAGCCTTGCACTTAGAGAGTTTGGGGTTGTTAGACTGCTGGTTGGTTTGACGGAGGCAGAAGTTCCTGCATTGAAGCGGCGGTTCCTGGGAGAAATACTACGGCTGCAACGACTGAGGTCCAGAGCCCGCTCTTGTCTCCTATTGCAGACTGTGTTACCTGAGTCGTCTTGATGATCAAGCCGCTGGACATGAAGAGCTGTTTTCTCTCGTCCCATGCTGTTGCTGGATCAAACGCGACCCCCATGGTAGTGGCCAACATGCTAGCGGCGAGGTCTTCTGAGTAGTCTCCCGCGATCTCTTCTGGTTGTCCGAACGAGTGGTGCTCGGAGAGATATCCGTACTGATTTTCCTCGGAAGGAATCGCGATGCCAATGGATGATGCAATCAGCCTATGCGGCTCATCTGTGCAATTCCTCGCGAGCACGACAAAAGTGATCTCGCCCGGATGCAACATCTGAACACCCTTCTCTTTCGGGATGAGTTTGCAGCCTGGTGGAATTATACTCGACACAGGTACGAGGTTGCAGTGTTGAATCCCCGCATCACGGAGGGCCAGTTCGAAACTGGCCAAGTTCTCCTTATGTTTTCCAACGCCTTTCGTCATGAAGAAATATTTCGGGATCATTTCTAGGACGACGTAGACACCTTCGCGCAGCGTATAACCTTGAGGCAAAATGGTGAATCGGCTGGGATAACACGATAACTTCCGAGAAGAGAAAAAGCACGAACTGACAACACCAGCCTAGCCTCGCGGATACAGCAATACTAGAGGAAAGACGGCAAACGTTTTCAGCACTCTAGTCAAGCCTCGGATCTATGGCGCCTAGAGCGTCAGCCATTCCGCATGTCATCCCGCAGCCCGTAGCGACACCGCTGACCCGAGCCGCAATCTTTCTAGTCGTGACAATCAACCCCGGCACTGGGAATCGAGGAATAATCCGATCCCTCTGCGCTGATCTATCCGCTCTTGTCCGTTCTGTAGGATTTCGAGAACAAGAGGGAACTCTCTCCTGTGTCGTGGGATTTGGCTCCGAGACCTGGGACCGGCTCTTCGGGAAACCACGGCCGGCGGACCTGCACAAGTTCCGCGAGATCCGGGCAGGGGAACGCCACGCCGTCTCAACACCGGGAGACATGCTTTTCCACATTCGAGCGCAACGCATGGACTTGTGCTTCGAGCTGGAGACGCAGATCATGGCTCGGCTTGGACCCGCAATCAGTCCGGTTGACGAGGTGCAAGGATTTCGTTATTTTGACAGCCGCGACCTCATCGGCTTCGTCGACGGAACAGAGAATCCTAAGGGTCAGGGCGCGGTTGATGCCACCCTGATAGCTGACGAGGACCCTATGTTTGTCGCAGGCAGCTATGTGATCATCCAGAAATATCTTCATGATCTAGCCGGCTGGAATATGTTACCGACCGAGAAACAGGAAAAGATCGTCGGCCGCACGAAACTGAACGATGTGGAGCTGGACGACAAGGTCAAGCCCACCTACGCGCACAACGCGCTGACCAAAATAATCAAGAATGGAAAGGAGATCAAGATTCTCCGGGACAATATGGCCTTTGGGCATGCTGGCCAGAAAGAGTTCGGGACGTACTTCATCGGCTACAGCCGTTCCCCGCGGACGATCGAAGAGATGCTTCAGAACATGTTCGTGGGCAAGCCACCCGGCAATTATGACCGGCTGCTGGATTTCAGCCGCGCGGTTACAGGGAACCTTTTCTTCGTCCCATCCGCAACGTTCCTGGAAGACGTCAAAGCCGACTAGGCGGACACGCTAGCGCGAAACCTCTCTGCAGACCGGGCTTTCGCCTTCGCAGCTTCTTGCTCTCGATTCTTTGGTTGCGCGTTCGTTTCCAGGGAGCGAAGTAGGTTCGTTGAGACTTGGGTTATTTGATCAACTGCAGCTGAGAACGAGTGTTCGTTTGCTTTCGACGGCCGGCTGAACCCGCTGATCTTTCGGACGAACTGTATGGAAGCATCCCGCATCTCTTTCTCGGTCGCGGGCGGGTCGAAGTTGAAGAGAGTTCTGATATTCCTGCACATACTTAGAGCCCTAATGATCGTAACTGAAAGCTGGTTCTAATGTAGCTATCTGAAAGCACCAGACTCGTGTATTTCCCTACGACACTGTGGTGTCCGCAATTTGGGCAGACAGGCGCTTCACTCAGGGTTCTCGATCCAACGACAACTTGCGAGGGCGCGAAATAAGAGAGCTGACAAGCCGCAAGACCATCTCCAGAGCGTCCGCGTCTAGTGAGGTGCCCACAAGGTTGATATTAACAGAATAGTTATATAGCCATATGGTTATCTAAGAACTATGAAAGCTTCTCAATCCGTCTCGAAACCCGCCGTAATCACAACCCCTAACGATACAGAGATCCGAATAATGCGGACTTTCGAGGCGCCCCGCGACCTAGTCTTCCGCGCATACACCGACGCCAAACTCCTTTCCCAGTGGATGGGCCCCAGAAAATACAAGATGAGAATCGAACAGATGGATGTCCGCCCCGGCGGTAGATGGCACTTCACCCACATCGACACTGATGGCACCAAATACGGCTTCCACGGTGAATTCCGCGAGATCGTGCGCCCTGAGCGGATAGTGCAGACCTGGAACTTTGAAGGCATGCCAGGCGAGTCCCTTCAAACAGCCCTCTTCCAAGAACATGATGGCCGAACCACGGTCACATCTATCGTCAAGTTCGAGCGCAAGGAGCACCGCGACGGTATGCTAGCCAGCGACATGGAAAGCGGCATGAACGAGGGCTACGACCGCCTCGACGAGCTCCTGCGGACTATGCATTGAACAATGACAACCTCTCCACGACCTTTCAAGCCGTAGCCGACCCGACACGCCGCATCATCCTCGCCCGGCTCGCGCACGGCGAGGCCACCGTTCAAGAACTAGCGAGGCCCCTGCCAATGAGCCAACCCGCTGTATCCAAGCACCTCAAGGTTCTAGAGAGAGCCGGCCTGATCGAGCGCCGACGCGAAGCACAGAGGATTTGGTGCCGCCTACAAGCCAGACCCTTGCACGACGTAGCCGTATGGGCCACGGAGTTTCAGCAGTACTGGGACGAGAGCTTCGAACGATTAGACTCATTGCTGGAGAAAGAGAAAGCGCGGAACGGTGATGACAAGCGACACTGAAGACCGCGTCGGCAATTAGCGAAGGGCGCGAGGCGTCACTAGGAACGAACCTGCCCTGATCACAAGTCCTTCTCTCAGCAATTCTTCCTTGACATCCTCCATGTCTGCATTCCACTGGAACCATTTGCGGACTTGATCTTCACGGGCAAGAACGCAGGCGTCAATAGTTTTCTCTAGGAGTTTCGCCAGCGCTTTCTCATAGAAGAGGCCACTACGATCAATTCCACTGCGCGTTCTCGTTTCCCATGTCTGCCAGATGTTAGCGTGCAGATGTGTCTCCGGATGGGGATCCTCAACACCGATTATCAACGCGTAACTCTCCAGATTCGTCAGCGCTCGATGAAACCTGGAATTGTTCTCTTTCCCATCCAGCGCTAGCTTCTTTCTGAGCCGGTCAGTCCGAATTGAACTCTCACCGCCGATGGTCTTGAGCAATTGCTGTTCGATGTCAGAGAGTATCTCTCCTTTCTGGACGAGTCTTCTGTGGTGCTTCACGACAGGGTCGAGTATCGGCCAGAGTCTGCTAGATACGAAGGTCTTAGTCCGTCTGAATAGCCTGGTGGCAAGAATGTCCTCTTTGCCTTCGACCTCCCTAGAGATTTGTGCCACTGGCTGGCCGGAGATCTTGACCGACCACCAGTCCATCCATCCGGTGAAGCCTTTAGCAGATGGTTTCCATGATCTTCCGAGTATCGCGCTGATGAAGCTTGGGAGTTCATTTCCTCCCAGGAATGAGACGAGGCCCTCATCATTGATGAATCTGTAGATTTCCTCCTTCGTCCTGAGCCGGAGGCTTAGCTTCAGCTTGTGTTCTCTGACCCGGATTTCCTCTGCTTTCTCTATCAAGTGTTTAGCTTTCAAGTTAGAATTGAAGGCAATAGTCCTCCTTGTGACAACTGAATATGGGTTGGGGAGGTCTGCTCAACTAGGGAACAAATATTGTGTAGAGGAGGAAGCTGTTGAAAGCAATGATCAAGGCGACAGTAATAATGGCAAGAATCATAGTGATCCTTCTGTTAACGAAGCCTGCCATGAACTTCTTCTTTGAAGTATAGTAGACGATAGGAATCATTGGGAGGGGAATCATGAGACTCAAAATTACCTGACTGTAAACGAGCAGACTGAGCGGATTGAGTCCAAGTAGTATTGCGAACGTGGTCGGAAACACGTTGATAAATCTCGTCACTATTCGTCTCGCCCACACGTTCCAGTGCTTTCCTATCAGACCCTCCATTATGACCTGCCCAGCTATTGTCCCAAGCGCCGACGAGGAAAGCCCTGACATGAGCAGAGTCAGAACAAAGACGACGGCAATCGCCGGCCCGAATAGCAGGCCTATTCCGCCAACAAAATCGCTGACCGTGACGTTCGCGTTCGGATAGAGCGGTACGGCGATGAGGATTATTCCCGCATTGACCACAGACGCAATCGTCAGAGCAATCACGGTTTCCTTGAGATGGAATTTCCTCGTCCTCTCTATCTCCCCGATCGAGAATCGGTGGTGAGATGCTAGTTTCATCGATTCGGTGACTGAACTGCCTAGGTTTCCCCCGTTGATCCTTCGTGCCAAGAGGTCCATCTTGTTTTTCGAGAGCCAAGAGTGAACAAACAAGGCGTGCGGCATCACGGTTGCACCGATGATCCCAACTACGATCAAGAGGGCAGCGTTAGTCGACGCAAGGGGCACTACGGAGTGATAGGCGATCTGTGTCAAGTCGGGTTTGATCACTACCAGATTGTAGAGAATGCCAATGACGAGAATGCTAATCAACATCGCGAAGTATTGCTCAATGAGACGGAATCTTCTTCCCATCATCATTAGAAGGAGGATTACGTCAAGGGCTCCGAATATTGCGGCATATAGAAGTGGGACCCCAAAGAGCAGGTTGAGACCCAGTACCGTCCCCAGGTATTCCGCGAGATCAGTTGCTGCTACGGCAGCCTCGGCAGCGAGCCAGTAGGGAATAACATATCTGCGCTTTACAAGCGACTTCCTGAGCAGTTCTGGTAGCGAATAGCCGGAGGCGATTCCGAGTTTACCGGAGAGATATTGCAACAGCATGGCCATTCCTCCGGCAAACCAGGCGGCCCAGAGTAGATCGTACTTGAAGCCGGCACCAGCTGCGATATCGGTGCCATAGTTGCCAGGATCCATGTATGCTATGGACACCATGAGTGCAGGTCCTAGCCAGAGCATGAAACTGCGCAGAGAAGCGCTAGTTTTTGCTGGTTGAACCGTGGTCTCCACGGAGACCTCGCGTTGTGTAGTCCTCCTGTTCCAGGGGAACCATGCACCCAAAGAAATACGTCCGTTAGGCGAGTGTTTGGGTGACTATATAAAGTTCGGGTGACCGAACAAAGTTCGGAACCACTAAGAATCGAGAGACCGCGTTCTTCACCCTTTCGTCTCGTCCATGTCTGCTACTTCTTGGGTCCTCTCAGCCAGCCTTTGACTCCTAGCTCCTTTTCTTTCGAAGACTGTTCAGGTCCTGTCTCTTTCACTCCCAGGAAACGCCGCGTCTCGACCAGAAAATCCTTCCACGCTGGCTCGTCTTCTAGTAGAATATGGTTCCTGCTTTCCAGCGGGATGAAGTGGGCTCCAGGGATCAGGGTTGCCAGATCCCTTCCGTCCTCGAACCGGTTCACTAGGTCGCCTCGGGTATGGATGACGAGTGTTGGCGCTGATACTTTTGCGAGTTGATCGAGGACATCGATTTGTGCAAACTCCATCAAGTAGCGTACAGCGGTTTCTGGCGATGTAGATTTTCGCTGCAGCTCGTTAAACCAGTTGGCCTGTTCGGCGGTCCCACCTGGGACGAATATGGACGTGAAGAGTTGGCGATACTGCGGGTTGTCTTTTCCCCATCCTGCCTTCGTCAGAGTCAGAATAGCCATTCCCTCTTGTAGATCCTCGGGCGAAGTGTGGATCTTCGACCAGCCTAACGCGCTCGTGCCGTATAGAATTAGATGACTTACCCTGTCAGGATGGCGAGCAGCGTAGGCGATGCAGACCGCGCCTCCCTGAGACATTCCCAACAATGCAAACTTCTCAAGACCAGCTGCATCAACAACGGTTTCTAGATCGTGCACCCAATCATGAAAGGTAGAGCTGGTTACATCGCGGTCCGATAAGCCGCATCCACGGTCGTCATAACGTATGTACTGGTGGTATCTTGATAGCTCTCGGGTCCAGTGACGAAAGATCGGACTGTCTAGATCGAACTGCAAATGCCCAAGCCAGTTCGCAGCCTTGACAAGAGGTGGTCCATGGCCCAGTGTGGAATAGGCCAGTCTGACGCCGTCTTTTGTAGTGCAGAATCTGATCTTCTGGTCCAGACGAACTATCCCACTTTACCGTCATTTACGCGTGGTTTAAGATTACTGAGCAAATGCTCAATGCTATTTCTTGAGGTGGCGAAGCTCCAGACTCATGTCAATGGCTTTGGCCGAGTGAGTTATCGATCCGACGGAGATCACGTCCACGCCCGTCTGGACGTAGTCTGCAAGATTTTCTCGTGTAATACCGCCGGACACCTCGATCAGAAGACGGTCTCGAAGCTTTCTTGCCTCCAGTAATCTCACTGACTTCTTCGCTTCCTGTGGCGTCATGTTGTCCAGCAGGACGATATCAGCCCCAGCGAGCGCTGCTTCCACTGCGTGGTCCGGGGTTGTAGCTTCAACTTCGATCTTCCTCGTGAAGCTTACCTTGCTCTTCGCTTTTCGAACTGATTCGGTTATGGAGCCGGCTAGCGCTAGGTGATTGTCTTTGATCAAGACAGCGTCATCAAGCCTTAGACGATGCGTATCGCCACCGCCCAGCTCGACCGCTCTCTTCTCGAAATACCTGAGACCGGGAAGAGTCTTCCTCGTACATGCTATTCTCGTCGAGCTCCCGTTCTTCTTGGCAATGTTGACAAGTTCAGCGGTCGCGGTTGCTACACCTGACATGTGAGATAACAAGTTCAACAACACTCGCTCCACTTTGAGGAGAGAACTCCCCGAACCACTTGCGTCGAGAATGATTGTACCGGCCGGGACCTTTTGTCCGTCCCGGACCTTGGGTTTTCCCTCGCAGCCTAGGAGCTTGAGGAGAATAATAGACTCAGATAGGCCAGCAACAACGGCTCGTTCTTTGCAGATCACAGTCCCAGTCGCCTTTGCTTTCGGATCAACAAGCGCATCCGTAGTAATGTCTCCATGACCGATGTCCTCGTCCAGAAATCCTCTCAACGCGTCTTCGATCAACATTCTACACGTCACTTCACAAGAGGAAATGATTCGCTCATCAATAATGAGCTATGCTTCTGTCTCGATTTCTCCGCGGTGGACCTCGTGGCCGCATGAGCCTAGAAAAATGTCCAGTCCGTCCGGGACTGCATCCCTTCGATAGGGACTTACGTGGACGAACACTCCTTCGCGGTGATCGATAGGACACTCTGCTTTGATGAGATTCTTCGCCTTGGTTCTGGGACGCTGTCTGGAAACCGGATCCAACCTCGCGGACAGTTTCTCAATCTTGAGCCCTAGAAGTCCCGCATATAGGCCTCCGATGCAGAAAATTCCGCTTCCCGCTAATAGTCCTATTACACCTGTCTGACCAAGAGCGTCGCTAGATGTCATTGCAAAGTAGAGAGTCACTAGAGGGGTGATTACGGCTACTCCGATGATTATCTTGCCCATGATGGAGAGAAAGCCCATGTTTTTCCAGCTCCCAGCGACGATATCTCTAGATAGAAATGTCTTGGTTCCTATCGCTTCTTCTTAGAGTCTCTCTCGTTTACAACCATCTCAACGTGTTCAATGATTGTTTTGAGAGTGGTGCCAGGGCCGAAATTGCCAGTGATACCCTGCTTCTCCAAGAGCGGCTTATCCTCATCTGGAATAATTCCGCCGCCCACCAGCAAGATATCGTTTCCACCTTTCTCCCTGATGAGCTTGGCAACCTTAGGAAAGGCGGTCATGTGAGCGCCGTTGAGAAGACTCATAGCTACAACGTCAACATCCTCGTCGATAGCCATCTGCGCAACCTGCTCGGGCGTCGCCAGAAACCCGGTGTATATTACTTCCATGCCTGCGTCCCGGAAGGCCCGTGTCAGAACTAGAGCACCTCTATCATGGCCGTCCAGTCCAGGCTTCGCCACAAGGATTCGAATCCTCTTGGAGGGTTTGATGGTCGGCTTCCTTTGCGAGGGCATTGGAGCGTTCTGATCTTCGGATGAACCTTTCCGCTAATAAGGACTATCGGGTTTGCTAGTTGTACAGTTCGTCATATCGCTTGTATTTCCAGTATGCTATTGATGCAATCCATGATACTACAAATATGCCGATTATTCCGAATCCCATTGTCTCAAAGTCTAGGGTCCCAAGCGAGCTCCAAAACGGACCGGTCAGCTTCAACTCACTGGAGAGTACCTGAAGGAGTTCAATTCCGCCGATCGCAAAGGCGACCGCGACGGAGATGATGGTCACGGTCAGGTTGTAGTATATCTTCCGAATCGGCCGGAGAAACGCCCACCCGTACGCGGTAAGCATGGTGATTCCATCGGTCATGTCGACCAGTACCATTCCACACGTGAACATGAAGGGAAGTACCAGGATCATCCATAGGGGAACGGCGGATGAGACTCCGACCCCAACGGTGATGGCTATCAAGGCGATCTCACTGGCTGTGTCGAAGCCGAGTCCGAACAGAACACCTATGGGATAGATCTGCCAGGGTTCACGTACGATCTTGAATAGTCCTTTGAAGTAGCGGTTTAGGAATCCCCTATTTTCCAGGAGACTTTCCAGTTCCGACTCGTTCATTTTCCCCCTTTTCAGGGTTGTGAACATCCGATAGATTCCTAGGACAATGACGACGTTGATGAGTCCGATGAGAAAGAGGAAGATTCCGGAGACTGTTGTTCCGATTATCGCGCCGCTGGTTCGGAGTGCCGGGATCTGGTCTTTTATCGCGTTCGTAGCGAGAATGAGGGAGATAATGAGACCGACAACGACGGTCGAGTGTCCGAGGGAGAACCACATGCCAACAGTAAGAGGACGCTTACCCTCCTGGAGTAACTTGCGAGTTGTGTTGTCGATCGCGACAATGTGATCTGCGTCAACCCCGTGGCGCAATCCGAACGTGAAGGCGAGGACTCCGAGTCCGGCGAGCAAGGCGGATAGTTGTCCTATGATAATTGAGGCAGCGAGGCCGATGAGGGTGGCGACGCCGAGGACGGAGTATATGATGGAGATTCTGACCTTCTCCGCTGTTGAGAGTCCAAGCGTTGAACGATTTAACTGGGTTTCAGTCAAACTAGGAGACGCCCACGCCTCTCCAAGAGCCATTACAGCTCCCACCGAATATCGACAGGTTGTCTCGACCTGATCCTTCGATGAGGTAATATAAAGTCTTAAGTTAGTAATACTTCTAGTCGACTCGACTCATGTTGAGTAATACTGTGAGGCGAGTCAAGGTTTGGTATTGAATGATGAAGGAGTTACCAGAATCAGTATGTCCCTGCCACCCGAGCTTCTCGAAGCCTTCGACAAGGCCTCCCAGCAGAGTGGTTACAGGGATCGATCCAAGGCTATCCAAGCGGCAATGCGATCTTTCATATCAGATTTCGAAACAGGTATCAGAGGAGGCCACATTGTAGGCTCCATTGTCATGGTCTACAACCATGAGACTCATGGTGCTGACGAGGGAATCACGGAAACGTCCCACCATCACAGACAGTCAATCCTCTCCTCACTCCACGCCCACATCGATGCAGCACATTGCCTATGCGCACTACTTGTCCGCGGCAAGGTCCAAGACATCACGAGACTCGAAGGAGAGCTGAAGCGCCAGAAGGGAATCATGCAAGTCAAATCATCCTATCTCAAAACAGAATCCGTATAAGATTCCACTTTTGAGAGGGAGAATTAGCATGAGAGAACTGGTCGTATCAGAGTTCGTGACCCTGGACAGGGTGGCGGAGGAACCTGGCAAGTGGTTCCTTCCCGTTCTGGAATGAAGAGATCAGCTAGTTCAAATTCGATGAGCTGTTTTCGAGAGACGCTCTTGCCCTGAGACGAGTAACCTACCAAGGTTTCGCAGCAGCCTGGCCATCCATGACTGATGATGCAGGCTACGCTAAGAGAATGAACACCCTTCCCAAGCATGTTGTTTCAAGAACACTGGAAAAGCTTGAGTGGAATAATTCACATCTGATGGAAGGCTATATTCAGAAAGAAGCATCCAAGCTGAAACCTCTTGATCTTTGGAAGCGGCCAACTCGTAAACGCCCTAATGCATCATGACTGATTGATGAATATCGGCTCTTGGTCTACCCGATTGTTCTGGGCAGTGGGCGTCTCTTCAGCGACTCCAACAAAGCGACCTTGAAAGTTGTAGAAGCAAAGACGTTCGGGTCCGGAGTTGTGCTGCTTCGCTATCAACCCAACAGAAAGTAATCTAAGCGGCGATTCTTGTTGCCGATGTCAAATACGCTTTGCCACCGTTGGCGTGGAGTCGGGTGGCGAACAATGCATCTCGAATGTAGTTGATATCGAACAGCGGGGAGAACGTTGATTCGATCTCCTCCCTGGTAACCCTTCTCGGTCCGCCCCAGTTGATTGGCTCCTTCTCACTGAAGCAGAGCATGAAGTATTTTCCTCTCCGGGCTAGGACCCAAGCGACCTCCCGCGCGTAAACTGGCCTCTCATAGTCGGGGAACGTGTGGAAGAGTCCTGAATCAATGACATTGTCGAAGACGCTATCTTTGATGTCTAGCGAGAGCGCGTTTCCCTCTCGGAAGTTGACTTTCAGCTTTCTCTCAGCAGCCTTCGCTCTTGCCGCAACAATCGCGCGGCTTGTCAGGTCGACTCCGATCACTGCGAATCCTTTCTCGGCAAGATAGAGCGCGTTCTCCCCTGTTCCGCAACCAACCTCAAGACCCTGCCACTTTTTCAGTCCTGCAGCACTCACGAGATCGATAAATGCCGGCGGCGGAAGGCCGGCACCCCATGGCAGGATAGTATGGTCTTGTAAGCGTCTTCCGGTTCCGTCAAGTCTCCGGTTGCTCGAGGGACCAGACTTGCTCTCATCGACTCCGGGGATTACCGTCGTCGTCGGGTTCCCCTTCACAGCTTCAACTGAGAGCCCTTGCGCCATAGAGGCCCATAGCCTCTTCTCGGCAGTGAACGGTCGAACCTCAACCGCCCCCTCACGCCCGTAGCGTGGTAGCTTGGCCCATTGCCAGGCAAGGATTTTACGGTGGCCAACCAACCATCTATCCCAGTTCAGACCTGTCACCACGTCAGAGTCACTCCCCTCATCCCAACGTGACAGGCTCATACGACGACCGCCTAACGTGTAAAGAGTCATACGGCGAAAATAACGATTAGAGACGACCGAAGCTATCGCCTAACAACAACCGAAGAGTTGGCAGTGTTCGTTCTCCCAAGAGCTCAAGGGCGGTCGAACGCGCTCATCGATGCCCGATTCAAGTACGTTGTGGAGCGGGAGTATTGGTCAGAGCACACTTGTCAGGCTTGAGTTGCAAAAAGACTCTTTAGAGGAGCATGCGACTTGATTCATGAGCCTGATTTGGAACAGCTTCAGAAAGAAAGCCTGGTCTCACCAACTGTCTCGAGATGGTTGCTCGAAGAGAACGAGCCCTCCAGTCAATACTTCACTCTCACCGAGCTGATGGATCGCGACAAGCGAGACGTCGCCGTCCGTAGGGCAGGAGAGAAGATTGGAAAAGAGGGATGGGCGGCAAGGATTTTTGCGAAGCAGAAAGAGAATACTTACTGGGAGAACAAGGAGTCCTGTTATGTTCCAAAGTTCACCGGTACAGGATGGCAGCTACCGGTTCTAGCCGACCTTGGAGTATCCTCAGAGGATCCGAGATTTGCGAAAGCTGTAGACCACTTTTTGGAGCTTCACAACGTTGAGTCCGGCGGGTTTTCCATCCGTCCTAGAAATCAGAAGGGGTTCGAGCCGCATGTCTGCAACACGGGCAACATGGTCCGGGCCCTCGCGAAGGCAGGATATTCGAAGGATGATAGGGTTCGGAAGGCCATGAGCTGGCTTCTCTCCAAGCAGCTATCCGATTCCGCATGGAACTGTGCCCCATCTGGCAAGCACGGATCCTTCCTTGCTACTGTGGAGCCTATGTGGGCGCTCTCCGAGATGATCAAGCACGAACCGAGAGAAGAATGGAAAGAGGCTGCAGCCAAATCCTCCGAGTTTGTTCTCAGACACAAGGTCTACAAGTCCGACAGGGACGAGTCGGTTGTTCTCTTCGATTTTCTGAAGATACACTATCCTACGCACTACTGTTACGATTTCCTTCATGGACTGAGGGTTCTAGCGGAATTGGGAATTGCTCGAGACGAGAGAATGGATGATGCGCTCAGAATGTTACGCGCGAAACAGCTCGTAGATGGGAGGTGGCCCCTGGAGGCGGTGTACCGAGGCTGGCGTCAATCCCATCCAATGCATGGAACAGAAACAGTGTCAAGACCTGAAGAGCGAGAGCTCGTGACGGAAGGATGGGGAACCGACCATACTTCACAATTGGAAGAGGCGGGCAAGCCAAGCAAATGGGTGACACTCCAAGCGTTGCTCGTTATGAAACGATTCGGACTGCTTGACTCGTCATCCTAGGATCTAGAATACAGATCTGATCAATCCCCCGTCGATTGCGAGCATCGTTCCGTTGATGTAGCCCCCCTTGTCGCTCGCCAGATACGCGACGAGATAACCAACTTCCTCCGAAAGTCCATACCTACCCGCAGGCACGTCGTGGAGCATCTGTTTCATCGCGTCATCCACGCTCTTTCCCGATCTTGATGCGAGATCGGTTGCGACCTGTCTCTGCCTGTCCGTGAGTATGTGTCCCTGCATGATACCGTTCGAGGTTATTCCCTTTGAACCGTACTCTAGTGCAAGAGATTTTGACAATCCGGCAAGGCTCAATCTTATCGTGTTGGACAAGACCAGATTCGGGACAGGCTGCCGCAGGGTTGAGGAAGTGATGTAGATCAATCTCCCCCACTTGTCTTGAACCATTCCGGGAACAACCCGCTTCGTCAGCAATACAGCACTCATCAGAAGCAGCTTCACACCGTTCTCCCAATCTGAGTCGCCGAGGTCAGCGAAGGTCCCGGGTTTCGGCGGGCCAGTATTGTAAGCAAGAATATCTATGGTCCCAAATCTGCTGGTTGCGATATCAACTAGGTGATCAATATCCTCTTTGAGAGTCAGGTCTGCTTTCATCGCAAATACATTGTTGTTTCCAGTTTCCTTTACAATGACTTCACGAGCCTTTGAGATAGAGTCCTGATTGCGGGAAGAGACTACAACTTTGCATCCTTCTGCGGCGAGAACTTTTGCAACACCGAGCCCTATTCCCTTGCTTGACGCCGGGACCAGGGCCACCCTGTTCTTGAGTCCAAGTTCCAAGATGGCCCCTGCTCATGATCTGATGAGATTAAAGTTGATACTAGTTGTGGGATTGTAATGGATCCCAGGGCCTACCTCGAACGAATCGGGTATAGTGGGTCAACCGGACCGACCGTGAATGTTATGCGCAAACTTCACAGGAAGCATCTGCTCTCAATCCCGTTTGAGAATCTCGACATACCCTTGCACAAGCCGATTGTCTTGAGCCGGGCAGCCTTCTACGACAAGATCATCAGACATCATCGCGGAGGGTTCTGCTACGAGCTGAACGGGTTATTTGCCACGCTACTAAGAGAGCTGGGTTTCAAAGTGTCCATGCATTCAGCGCGCGTCGCCGGGAAAGACGGAGGCTTCACTCCGGACTTCGATCACATGACCCTTCTTGTGCAACTCAAGGAGCCATGGCTCGCCGACGTTGGGTTCGGGGACTCTTTCACGGAACCAAAACGACTCGACATATCAGGCCCTCAAACCGACCATGGAAGAGACTACCGCGTCATTAGCAAAGGAAGTTGGACATTATTGGCTCGGAGAAATGAGGAGAATGGTCTATGGGAAGCTCAATACAAATTCGGCCCCAGGCCACGAAAGCTGAGTGAATTTGCCCAGCGATGCGTCTGGCAACAAACCTCTCCAAGATCTCATTTCAAAAAAGGTCGGGTGTGCACTCGCCTAACTTCCAACGGAAGACTGACGCTTACCGACACGAAGTTCATCGTGACACGAGGCAGCAAGAAGGATGAGCGACTGCTCAGGAATGTTGATGAGTTTCCTGTACTGCTTCGCAGGCATTTTGGTATCAGCTTGAACTGACAGGATTCAGTTCATTGCAAGGTACTTGTTCTCGAGATAACCTACGAGTCCCGATGGATCATATCCCTTGCCGAACACGCGGTTTAGCAGTTCCTTTGGAGAGTATGTTGATCCGGGCTTGTGGATGTTTTCCGCCAGCCAGCTCTTCAGCGGTGCAATGCTCTTGTCACCTTTCACCGGGAGCAATCCCTTCTTCGTCAGAGCGCTCCATAGCATTCCGGCAATGATGTTTCCGAGAGAATAGCCGGGAAAGGTGGCGAACTGTCCCCAGCTCCAGTGAATATCCTGGAGAACTCCTTCCGCATCAGTTTCGGGTCTCTTGCCAAGATAGTCCTCAATCATATCATCCCATACAGACGGGAGCTCTGAGACCTTGATTTTTCCCTCAAGGAGCTTCTTCTCAAGCTCGTATCGCATGGCGACATGGAAGTTGTAGGTCAGCTCGTCCGCTTCCACTCGGATGAGGCTTGGTTTTACAGTATTGAAGTAAGAGTAGAGTTGCTTCTGGTCATAGCGGGATACAAAGCTCAGATTAGATTTGAGGAGCGGGTAGACGAGTGGGACGAACGCTTTGCTCCTTCCAACGACATTCTCCCAGAATCGGGACTGCGACTCATGAACTCCCGCCGATACGCCCGAGGCCGTAGGTGTAAACTGTAGATCATGGTCTACTTGAAGCTCGTAGAGTGCGTGGCCGCACTCGTGCATTAGCCCGAACATTGATGCCTTGAAATTTTTAGGTTCGTACCTCGTCGTTATTCTCACATCATCGCTCCCGATCCTGATCGCAAAAGGATGAGTGGAAACATCCTGCCGGAACCTCTTCTCAGGCATGCCGAGCAGTCGCAGAATTTTCTCGTTCACCTGTTTCAGCGAATTAACATCGTAATCTACGTCCTCCAAAGCGTGTTTCTCTGGAAAGACCCCTTGAGAGAGAGTCTTGGCCAAGATCTTCTTGAGCTGTGGGATAAGTACGGAGAAAATCTTGTCAAGATCGGTGACAGTTAGCCCCTCCTCCGAAATATCTAGGAGCGCATTGTACGGGTTTCCCTTGGGGTCAAGATGACCCGCCTCTTCCCGTTTCAGCTGAGTTATTTTTTCCATGTGAGGCTTGAAGATACTGAAGTCAGATTTCTTTCTCGCTTCTCTCCACGGGATATTCGCATCGATCGTGGCCTTTTGTAATTCCTCAACGAGTTTGGGCGGGACTTTCTGGAAGTAGTTGAGTTCTCTCTTGACAACCCGGACAACGCCCTTTTCGGCATCGTTAAGCGCTTTCAGCCTCTCAGCCTTTTCAACCGGACCCGTCAGGTCAAGGGTCATCTTCTGGCGGAGCAACTCGATCTCGGATTGCGCCTGGCCTCGAGCGCTGGCTCCAGCCTCAGGCATGTTGATCTCGAGGTCCCAACCCAAGAGGGAGGAGGCGTGAGTCATCGCTGCGATCGACTTGTACCTGGCTAGAAGGTCGAGGACAACAGGATTATTGAACGGGCTCATGATAGCGACCCGGCCTCCCGACTCCTGATTACCTAAAAACGTTGAAGCATATGAACCCGCCCGACCGGCAAAAGATAATACTCATCAGAGTCAAATTGTCAAAGCCGGGAGAAGGACCTTGTCTGATTTCATCCGTGTCGCTTCTACAGGTGAGATTCCTGAAGGCCGGATGAAGAAGGTCACTGTCGGCAATCAACAGGTTCTAGTTGTCAACTTGAAGGGCAAGTATTACGCTATTGGAAATGTCTGTACTCATTTGGGTGGTCCTTTGGACAGGGGTATTCTTGAGGGTAACGAGGTGGAGTGCCCCTTGCACCATTCACATTTTGATGTCACCAGTGGGCAGGTGAAGAGAGGTCCCGCCACGAGGGCTGAGCCAGTCTATGAAGTCAAGGCTGAAAACGGCAATATCCTAGTAAAACCGAAGTAGTAGCAGGAGTAATCCCCAGTGCGCCTGAGCCTACGACTGTTTGGCACCACAGTTGGTGTGGAATGCAGCCGCACTAGGAAACCTGGCCCCACATTAGAAACAGAATTTCCACTCGACCGGAGGTTGTCGCGGTGGAGTAGCTGGGCGGGATGCTATTCTTCTTTCCAGTTCATGAGTACGCTGCCGAGGGCGATGAAGAATGCGGCTAGGCCTAGGGCTATGAGGGTGTTGGTAAGGGCTTGGGCTGGTTCAGCGTAGATCAGCGCATCTCTTAGTCCGTCGTTCACGTATGTTAGTGGCATGAACTTGGCTATGATCTTCATGATATCGGGCAATGACTCGCGGGACCAGAAGGTCCCAGCCAAGAACATCATTGGAAAGGTTATCGCGTTGGCTGCTGCATCTGCGCTCTCTGCTTCCTTTACGAAATTTGCCAGCACCATTCCGATACCTGGGAATAGGAGAGAGGCTGCGACAACCAATCCTACCGTGTAGATATCTATGGTTGCCGTTACTCCGAAGATGGCGTAGCCGAAGAAGAGTATGACGACGAGTGATATGGTGGCCAGTATCAGCTGGTAGCCGACCATGCCGAGGATCCATTCGATCTTGCTGAGGGGTGTGGTCGCGAGTTTCTTGATGATCTTCAGTTCACGGTAGCGTCCGTTAGTATTCACAGCACCAAAGACGCCTGTAGTGAGAAGGGTCATGCCGATTACTCCAGGTATGAAGAAGTCGATGTAGCGGATGTTCCGAGTTACTATGCCGACTTGTTGGAGAAATAGGTGGTTCGGGGAACCAGCGATGGAAGCTGCATATGAGATGGTGACTGAGCGCACTATTCCCGCGAGCGATGCGGAGGCTTGATCGCTTTGATCCATGTAAAGTTGAACGGTAGCGTTACCTCCATTCTTCAAAGTCTGGTTGAAACCTAATGGTAGGACGAGCAGTCTCTGTCCACGATTGTGGGGCTGAGCGTCATTTTTCACATATGTTAACGGATCTGGTTGCTCAGCTGGGACCATGTGGAGGTTGAACGCTCTAGTATTGTTCAGGACCGTGATGTACCCTTGAGAGTAATACGTTGGCACGTTCGCGTTGAGGTCTTGGTTCTGAAGGTAAAGGTCAAACTTGGTGCTTCCGCTGCCGAAGATTGCTCCGAAGAGGACGATAAGGAGTAGCGGGAAAGCGATAGTCCAGAATATGTTGCTCTTGCTGCGATACCAGCTCTTGAAGTGCCCACTGATTATGGTGTAGATCCGGCTCCTCATGTTTAGTTTCCCTCCTCCGAAACCCTACGCCCGGTAAGATTGAGAAACACGTCGTCTAGTGTAGGACGCCTTACTTCTATCTCCTTGTCGTGCAAAGGGGTCTGTGCTAAGCTCATGAGGATGTTTGTGAGTTCACCGTTGTGCAAGGGGATGGCAATGTCTCCAGCGTTTCTGAGCTCTGCCTTCGGGAAACCTGGGAGTAACTGTTTGAGCCCTTCTTCACCCGCATCTCTGATGATGAGCGTCTTCTTTCCACCATGAGTGTCAATCAACTGGTCGGACGTTCCCGACGCGATTATCTGTCCGTGATCGATGATCGACACGATGTCCGCCAAGTATTCCGCCTCGTCCATGTAATGGGTTGTTAGAAAGACTGTTTTTCCCTGACTCTTCAATCGCTCAATGACGCCCCAGACATCTCGTCGAGCCCTAGGGTCCAAGCCCGTGGTGGGCTCGTCGAGGAAAACGACATCAGGATCGTTTACCAGAGATACCGCAAGTCCAACTCTCTGCTTGAGACCGCCTGATAGCTTCTTGAACTGTTCATCCCGCTTATCCTTCAGGTCAACTAGCTCGATGAGCTTGTCCGCGTCGAGCTGATGCTTGAACATCGCCCCGAAATAGTTGATATTCTCTCGGACAGTAAGACGGTCGATGGCGTTGAAGTCCTGTGGTAGGACCCCGATTCGTTTTCGGATCTCAGCTTGATCAGAACGTTTGCTAACATCATAGCCTAGGACCCTTGCTCGGCCACCGGTCGGGTTCCGGAGACATTCCAGGATCTCAACTGTTGTAGTTTTTCCGGCGCCGTTGGGGCCAAGGAAAGCGAAGACTTCGCCTTTGGTAAGGTTGAACGATATGCCGTTGACGGCAACGTTGTCACCATATTTCTTGGAGAGTTTGTCTACCTGGACGACCCTGTCGGATTGTCCGGGTAGAGATGCTGGCAGGTTGTCGCTCATGGGAGCGGGACTCCTACCGCGCGATTCTCAAGAGGTTCGCAATGATCTTCGTCGCCGTGATTTCTTCCGGCTTCGATCGACTGTAACATTCCATCCGATTTCACCACAATCATCGTATTGCTCCCGTTATTGCTTCTAATGGTCAGGCACGTTTCGTAGTCACATGATGTGATTACATCTCGCTTAGTCGCGAGATCTATTCCGTTCATCTGATGGAACAACCTACGAAAGACGAGTCAGTTTCGTGCTGACATCCCATAGTCGCTGGGCGATCTCTTCGTTATAGGATTCGTCTGAAGACTTCTTCACCTTCAGCTTCTCCAGGTATTCTCCGTTGAGATCTTTTGCGTTAGGTGAGAAAGCGAGATAGACAATAGTCTCGGCACCCCGCTTAGGGCTTGTCATGAACAATTTCGGCAGGGCCATGATGAACCCTACTGGGCCGAGGGGTCTACTCCAGATATTGGTCGCAACAGTTCCAGGGTGTACCGCATTGACTGTTACACTGGTTCCTTGGAGCTTCTTGGCGAGTTCATGGGTGAAGATGACGAGGGCGAGTTTCGATTGTCCGTAGGCTTTCCATCCACCATACTCTTTCTCCAGGTTGAGATCGTCGAAGTTGATGTGGCCATTGTAGTGTCCCACAGATGACACATTGATAATTCGACTCGGAGCGCTGGCCTTTAGCAGGTCCAACTGGAGGTTCGTCAAGAGGAAGGGAGCGAGATAGTTTGTGGCGAAAGTATTCTCGTAACCATCCATTGTGACATGACGTCTTTGGTTGAAGAGTCCAGCGTTATTGATCAGCACGTGTAATTTAGAATACTTTCTTTGGAATTCTGTCGCGAGCCGCCGCACCGACTCAAGAGACGATAAGTCGGCGAATAAGAGATCAACTGAATCGTTCTGCGATTCTTTGACTATTTCTGACCTTGCAGCTTCGCCCCTCTCCTTGTTACGCGCGACCATGACTACTGTAGCCCCCATCTTGGCGAGAGCCAGACTGGCCGCTCTTCCGATGCCGGAATTGGCTCCGGTAACCAGGACCACTTTGTCCTTCATTGTTGTCTTGTCGGAGATGTTTTCGTTCTGCATATGTTATCGCGTAGTTAAACTGACTGGCAGGTCATTATTTAAACGCGTCGGTCATTTTTAAATACTACGCTCCACATGTTGTAGTAGAAAGATGCCACGGGTCGTCCCAGAATACAAAGAAGAAGCCAGAACCCGAATTCTGACAGTTGCAAACCAGGTGTTTGGCGAAAAGGGATACCGACAAGCCACAATGGATGACTTAGCCAAGAAACTAGGCGTCAGCAAGGGAGCGCTTTACCTCTATTTCGCCAGCAAGGAAGAACTGTTCGAAGAAATCTGCCGGGCAGAACCCTTAGCTTTCAAAGAAATCCTATACTCCACCTTCGGCGAGAACAAGAAGCCGCTAGAGAGCGCTGGCGAATTCTTTGACAAAATGTTAAGGCGCTACGGATCGAACTCGGGACTAAGCTTCGAAATATTCTCAGAGGCCTCACACAACGCTGGTCTTCGACGGATCCTCAAGAAGACTCAGGACGAGTACGCCGCGACTCTGATGAACTACTTGGAGGAAGGAAGAAAGAGGGAGATTATCGATAAAGACTTGAACTTGAGGTCCATAACCTACGCCCTGATTGCCTTGTGGAACGGTATTGAGACAATCATTGTTACCGGGCTGCCGGTCGAAGATGCTAGACGAGCATGGCTGGAAGGATTCAAAGCCATATTCCTGCCCAAGAATGGGATTCACGCTTCACGAAATCTCTGAGACAAGATCTTGTATCAGAGTGTCTGAAGCGTAGTCAGGCGGCATAATCAAGCCTGCATTCGTGTCATCTGAGGTAGACATAAACCGATTTCTCGGAGCTTCCTCTGCTTCACATGTCTGCGGCGAAGCGACCGCTTGGCGCCATAGCCTCTGGTGAGGTCGATCACGTAGTGATTATTTTCAAGGAGAACCACACTTTCGACAATTACTTTGGCACTTTTCCGGGAGTTAACGGGATGACTATGCCGAGGTCTCCTAATCCGCCCCCACAGGACCCGGATCACCGGCACAGCGCCTGGCTGACTCGCCAGACGACTTCGGTCCGCCAACAGTTCGTTGAGGCTGACATTCCAGCATACTTTGCCTACGCGAGAAAGTTCACCCTGTGCGACCAGTACTTCACGGACGTTGCGGGACCATCCACGCCCAACCACTCGATGGTATTAGCTGCCGGTTCTCCCTTCATCGACAACCCTCACCCCGGAGACCCGTCCAGAATCGCTTCATCGCTCCCCCTGAGCATCGAGTCGCACAAACTGAGCTGGGGAAACTACGGCGGATACGCGTTTCAATATCTGAGCGGCGTTGGAGGGAGAAACAAGTTCACCTCCGACCAGTTCGCCAAAGATGCGGCCGCAGGAAAACTGCCGAACGTCTCATGGGTCTATGCCACGAGTCGGTTTAACGAGCATCCTCCGGACCCCGGGAAGGGTCCGATGGGGAACGTGACAACCGGTACGCAATCATCAACTGACAAAGAGAGCCTGCGCGGCTAGCGCTTGAACGATCGTAGGACGATTCGAGCCCTGCTCCAAGAGCCTTGGAGATTTCACGTTAAATAGAAATTGAATCGAGCCGGGTGCTTTGTTGGAGGAGTCTAAGAACCTCAATGGAACACTCTTCGCCTCCGAAAAGGGAGGGCACGAAACAAGTGCCGGTTACTGCCGCTCAACTTCTCGTTCAATGCTTGGAGAATGAGGGTGTCAAGTACGCTTTTGGTATCCCTGGCGAGGAGAACATACATGTCATTGACGCGCTAGACAAATCGTCTATCCACTTCGTTCTTGTCCGTCACGAACAAGCTGCGTCGTTCATGGCCGACATCTATGGTCGTCTGACCGATCAAGCAGGTGTCTGCATAGGGACCCTGGGACCCGGGGCCATCAACCTCTTACTGGGAACAGCGGACGCCAACACCGACAGCGTCCCGCTAGTCGCCATCACCGCGCAAGGGGGCTTGAACCGGATCTACAAAGAATCCCACCAGATAATCGATCTCGTCAGCATGTTCAAGCCCGTCACAAAGTGGGCTGAACTGATCCCGAGACCGGAAGCTGTGCCGGAGATGGTCAGGAAGGCCTTCAAACTTGCCCAGACAGAACGTCCTGGCGCCGTCTATCTTGCACTTCCAGAGGATGTCGAAAAAATGGTCGTTCCTACAGGTTATCCCCCACTAGAGATCAATGTGGTGCGCGACACCTCTCCGTCTCCCGCTCAGATATCGCGTGCTGCAAAAGTCTTGGAAGCTGCGAAGAATCCTGTGATGCTTGCGGGACACGGTGCCGTGCGCAATCACGCGAGTGAAGCACTTGTCCGTTTCTCCGAGCGTCTTCACATCCCTGTCGCGACGACTTTCATGGGTAAGGGAGTCTTTCCGGACAACCATCCAAACGCGCTCGGTACGATAGGATTCATGGTACACGACTACGCCAATTTTGGCTTCGACCAGGCAGATGTGATTCTGAGTGTCGGGTATGACATGCAAGAATTCGATCCCGTGAAGATCAATCCGACGGGTGACAAGCAGATCATTCACATCCATCGTTATCCTGCACAGGTCGACGCCCACTATCATCTCGCTGTCGGTATCCAAGGTGACATTTCAGAATCACTCGACGCTCTCGCCCGCGAGACCAAACCCAAACCAACAGCGAATTCAATTGGTCAGAAGATTCGTCACCTGCTAAAGGAGGAGCTTGAGATGGGAAGAAACGACAACTCCTACCCAGTAAAACCTCAGCGGCTTGTCGCGGATATCCGAGCAGCGATGGGTGCCCAAGACATAGCGCTGGTTGACACGGGGGCGGTAAAGATGTGGATGGCCCGGCTTTACCCGACATATCAGCCGAATACTTGCATCGTCTCAAACGGTCTTTCAACGATGGCCTTCGCTCTGCCCGGAGCGATTGCTGCAAAGCTCGCTTTTCCGGATCGTAAAGTCCTCGCGATTGCGGGAGACGCTGGTTTCTTAATGAACTCGATGGAGCTCGAGACCGCTGTGAGAGAGAAGATACCGCTTGTAGTATTGGCCTGGGTGGACGGGTCATATGGCATGATCAAGTGGGAGATGGACTTGGAGCTGGGACACCACTCGCATGTTGACTTTGGCAACCCGGACTTTGTCAAGTTCGCTGAGAGCTTCGGCGCCAAAGGCTACTTGATAACGCGAGCTGGAGATCTACTTCCTACGCTGAAGCGCGCGTTGGCCGATAATCACGTCTCGGTCATCGCCTGTCCCGTTGACTATTCACAGAATGCTGCGCTGACGAACAAACTGGGAAAACTTACAGAGCCAATGTAACAACCGTAAAGTCATCTCTATCCAGCGTGAGCTAGGCGCAAGGGTTTAGCTATCCCAAGTATAATTGTTTGAGCGATCATACATCTGGTTCTTGTCTTGAAAGAGAAAAAGTTCAAGGATATTGAAACTAAGCTGATTCATTCCGGTGAGCCGGACCCTAGGGTTCAGGGGGCTGTTAGTATGCCGATTTTCCAGTCGGCAATGTTCGAGACCCGGAAAGAAGAGGGATATCATGATATTCAGTATATTCGTCTAAACAACACACCGAATGCTCAGGCGCTCCACGAGAAGCTTGCCGCGATCGAAGGCGCAGAAGATGCCCTCGTAACATCGAGTGGAATGGCCGCAATCTCCACGACACTACTGACCTTTCTTCACAACGGGGATCACCTTCTCGTCCAGAACTGCTTGTATGGTGGGACCCACGATTTTGTCACGAAAGACCTCCACACGTTCGGCATATCCTATGATTTCATCGATGGCAACGACCCGGAGTCATGGGAGAAGAAACGCCGGCCCAACACGAAGGCGATCTATGTCGAGACCATGACGAATCCGATGCTGGAGGTGGCCGACCACAAGGCCGTTGTCACCTTCGCCAAGAAACATGGCCTCGTATCTATGATCGACAACACCTTCGCGAGCCCGATAAACTTCCGTCCCATCGAGCACGGATTCGACCTCTCACTCCATAGTGGAACGAAATATCTGAACGGGCACTCCGATATCGTTGCGGGAGCGGTCATTGGAAGCTCGGAACTAATTAGCAAAGTCAAACATCGACTGGACCATCTTGGTGGTAGTCTGGACCCGCATGCGTGTTTCCTGTTGCACAGAGGAATGAAGACACTGGCTTTGCGCATGAAACAACACAATGAGAGCGCTCTCAAGATCGCGAGATTTCTAGAGGAGCATAACGCGGTTGCGAACGTCAACTATCCAGGGCTCATGAGCCATCCCCAACACAACCGGGCGGGACAGTTGTTTGACGGGTTCAGCGGCATGCTAAGCTTCGAACCGAAAGGTGGCAAAACAGCGGCCGAGCAATTCATGAAAAACGTCTCCATCCCGATCATCACTGTGAGCCTCGGCGGAGTCGAAAGCCTACTCACTAGACCAGCGGCCACCTCACACTCAGGAATGTCTCCGGAAGACAGGAAAAAACTCGGGATCACTGACGGACTAATTCGAGTATCGGTCGGAGTCGAGGCGACAGAGGATCTGATCGAAGACTTCGCAGAGGCGTTCGAGGCGATCAGGACCATAGCCAGCATCTCCTAAGAAATCCGGGTGATCGATCACACTTCTGTTTCAGATAGGCGTTTCAAATCTTCGCCCGTAATCTGCATGATTCGCCAATGCTCTCGGAACCGAGCCCCTAGCTTCTGATACACTTCTATCGCAGTCGTGTTCCAGTCGAGCACTTCCCATCTCCTCCCGTAACAATGCTCCGCGATCGCGATCTCTGGGAGATGAACCATGAGGGCCTTGCCGATGCCTTTGCGTCGGAGCTGTGGCCTGACAAAGAGATCTTCTAGGAAGAGTCCCTGCCTGCCCTGCCACGTGGAGTAGTGGTGGAAAAAGAAGGCCATTCCGGCTGGGTTGCCCATCCGACTCTGCAATGATCACTCTGAACTTGGGATTCGCTGAGAAGCCATCTCTACGCGAGTCGTCTTCTGTAGCTCGAACCGTATTGGGTTCCCACTCATACTCCGCCAATTCGCGGGTGAAAGACAGAATCAAAGGAACGTCTTCAACACCTGCCTCGCGAATCCTCAGCATGATTCAAGCTCCCGCTATTCTCTGCCGGACCTGCTTTTGATCACTTGAGGGAATGATCTCGACCTGTCCATTTGGAAAGACTTTGTCGAAAGCCCGATGCTGAAGATGCCAGTCGAGGAAGACGGCGAGGGCGGCAACCTCGCTCATCGGCTGGTTCGTCACTGAGACATTCCAGTCTGCGAGTTTGAAGACTTCTCCAGGCATCTTCTCCGACCCCACGACGACTAGAATATCTCCAGTCGCATTATTGACTTCTTGGATCACGTCAGGTAGCCTCAATCCGTATGCGGTCAGGTGAACAACCTTTCCACCATCGTCGCTCCAGTCGCGAATAGTCTTTCGCCATGGTTTTCCGGACTCGATCGAAAAGTTTCCGCCGAATCTCCTAGCTACTTCTCTGATAGTGGCTTCAACCGTCTTATCCTCCCTATCGGCTATGATTACCCCGTCGGCCCCGAGCGCTCGGGCTGTGAGGCAAACGTGGGTCGTTACTCTTGAATCCCTGAAGAACCTGTGCCCCATTCGGAGCACCATCAATCTCTCCATAGGAAAAGGGGTCCAGAGCCTAATAGATTAAATTGGAGAAGCGCACAATATAGGGTGTTAACGAGGGATTTTTGAGAGTATGGGGTCTAATCATGATGATCTTGCACGACTGGCAAGCTTCTTCGGAGGACAGGAAGCTCTCAGCGTCGTCCAAGCACTATCCGACGCCGGGACAACTACTGACGATATTATCGCAGTCAATGCAAACGTCAAGCTGAACGCTGCCCGCCGAGTTCTCTACAAGCTCTACAACCACGCCCTAGTCACCGTTGTCCGGAGTCGGGATGAGAAGACAGGCTGGTTCATCTATCACTGGAAGCTACAACCAGATCAGCTAGACGCGTTCGTTCGAAGCAGGAAAAAGAAGGCTCTGGAAAAAATGCGGACCCGCCTCGAATATGAAAGGGGACATAGTTTCTTCATGTGCAAAGGCTGCCTCACAGTCAGGGTGACCTTCGAGGAAGCCATGGAGTCTGCCTTTCGGTGCAGTAGCTGCAACGGCCAACTAATCAGCGAAGACAACTCTCGGACAGTCCAAGTGCTAGAGGATCTATCGCGAAAACTAGAGTCAGAACTCCAGGAACGACCCGCTGCATTCCACCCTGACAAGATCTGATTTTTCAGAGGCAAAAGTGAATTGGTAGAGGAGTGGCATGTCGCCACCCTCGCCGAGAAAATCCCCCCGCAAGCTCTCAAGCAACGCTCACAGATAATTGGAAAAATTCTAGCCGCGCGGGCCAAAGGCCTCAAAATGATATCGGACTTTAGCCTCCAAGGACAATGGCTCCAGATCAGGGCCAAAGGCGACGATGCGGACGCGTTTCTCAACCTACTCAGACAAGAGCAAGGCGAAGCTCCCGTATCACGCGCAAATTTGGAAAGGTGGGATACCGTCAAAGGTTTCGTCGCAAGTGCGGGTCGGATAGGCTACGGCGTCTACGTCGACATTGGAATTCAGGACCCTGCGCCAAAAGACGCTCTTTATCCGCTCCACAGAATGAGGGCGCAATTGGCAGATGGAGAGGCTAAGTCGGCTAGAGAAATTCTGGATAGTAATGCACTGGTCGATTATGTACCGCTAAGGATGACTGTGACGGAATTTCAGGGGGAGAACATCTCCGTCGAAATGGAGGACGAGGCTAGAGACCGTATTGTCTCGTGGAGAAAGTATCCCTTTGATAGGGTAATAGTGGTTGGAGCGAACAGAACGCAAGCGGAGAACGCTGTAAACGCATCAGGACTTCAGAGCGACATTGTAGAAGTCGAAAGCCTATCTCTATTTGTCCAGTCCTTAGTGTGCAAGATTGGCACAGACGCGCCAGGAGTAATTGCAAAGATCGGAGGCAGTCTCAGAGGGATGGGCTTGAAATCCTACCGAACCCCAACCAAGCTGTAGCCAAGTCACAGCCTGTTCTCATCAATTGGGTTGCCGAGCAGGGACGTTTCCAAGTCGTCGTAAAGCATCTCAATGGTGTCGCGACCCTTGCGAGCCTTCTTCTCTCCACGTCTATCGGGCTTTGACACCAAACTAGACCCTCAACGTCCAGGAGAGAATGGTCTGAAGTAATAAGCTAGTTTCGCCTTTAGGGCAGAACGCGTTGAGGCCAGTAACAAAGCGACCAGATTCTCAGGGTTCTTAGGGTCTAGCGAGTTCTTCTTTCTCACGAGCAACCCTGACCCATCCGTACCACAGAAGACCATGGTAGGGAGCGCCGGTGAACAGTCCAAAGACAGACTCCAGCGTTGTGAGTCCGAGGACCAACATGAAAAGTCCAACAATTGATGAATATCCGTTTGGTGCTGGGACAAGGACTCCACCGACAATACCGAAGATGAATAACCAGCCACCAAGAAGAGTGAGGACAATGCCTGACAAAAGTCCAGCTATTGCTCCCCTGTGAAGTCTTCCCCTCTGTTCACGGTCCAGACGCAGATCACCGGCTTGCTCTTTGACATAGGTTTCCAACTCGATCTGTTCCAGGCTCTCGTCCGTTGATCGGACATCTAGCAAGCTAGCGCCGCAGACGCCACACTGGTCATCCGCGTCAGAAGAGATGGACCCGCAGCTAGGACATTTTTTCAATCTAAAATCTTCTTTTCAGATCCGGTCGGGAATGATTCTGGTGGTGGTCGTTGTTTCGACAACGGTTCCTATGTATCGGTCGCTGTACTTTTGCCGGCCGTCTCCATGGGTCCCGAGACCCACTGCTACGTCAACTATCAGGAGCATGAAGGCGACCTTGGAGAGATTTCTTACAAACGAGGACCATAAGTCTAGTCGTTTATTGTCCAACCTTACCACTCTCAAGCCCATCAGCTCCTTTCCAATCGTCCTCTCGGACAACGCTTCAGCGAGAACAAAGTAGGCAAGTATGATCAACGGTGCGACTCCGCCCAGCCAGAATCCCCAGAACCATGCAAAGGGAAATGATTGTCCAAATAAGATCGAGGGAAGAGCCGGAAAGGCTACAATGAGCAAGAGAATGTAGGCCGCGATCGAAACGATGGCCACGTCGATTATGTAGGCGATGACGCGTTTCGCCCAGTGGTCCTGGAATCCTCTATCATCTTTCAGCCGGTCGAAGCCTGTTTGCGCACCGCGAGCCACGTTCGGGGAGGGTTTGGCGGCTGCTCCACAGCTATGGCAGAAGGAGGAGCTTTCGTAGAGTTGAGCGCCGCATTTCCAGCAGTAAGCCATTTTTTCTCAGTCGCTGATAGCGTGTGAATTCCTCTATATCACTGTAGGGCTTGCGAGAACCGCTTCAACCAGTCTATGAGAGGGCATGTGCTTCTACGAGGGCGCGGAATTTGCTGTTCTTCGTCATTTCGTCCGCGATCGTGTCGTCTTCTTTGCCCTCGCGGTTCCAGACAATATACCGTCTCTCTCCACCACGAGAGAGTTTTGCAATAAAATAGGGCATGTAGAACAAGGTCCCATCCAACAGCTCCAATCTATCGAGGTCTAGCTTAGGTGGAAGCTGCAGCCCATCGGCGAACATCTTCCATCGCAACAGTTTCGTCTTTCTCAAGAACTCAATATTCTCTTTCAGACTTTCTCTCGCGGGACTCTCCTTCGGGAGAGCCTCATACTGTTTCGACCTTTCCTCCGACTGTACTTCATAATCTCTCAAGAGATTTTTGAGCTCTGCTAACCGTTCGCTCACCAACACCGTGGAGTCAACACCCCTAACGACCAACGAAGAGTCTTCTTCCATATCGGTAAGCATTGGAGCCAGCGCTACCAGCCTGGGGTCGAAGCCGAAGTTCGCCTCTCGCAAGGCCAGGATTGTTGACCGGCCTTCGCTGATCACCGTCTGCTTTGACACGAAGCCTTTTTCCGCTGGATAACGGTACGTGAAGTCCAGATAGGGCAGAAAGATCGTTTTCGCGAATACGATCTTCTCCTCCGTTCCTCCTAGGATACCTTTCTTGGCCCTTTTTCTGTCGGTATCACGCAGGAAAACCTCCTCCGGTATCGCAAGAGGGACAGTCCTAACTGTCATCTTTTCAGGAGCCGCTTCCTCTTTCAACTGCTTTATTTCTGAAGATAGTCTTGGAGACCGTCTATTGTGCCGGGGTCAGAGAAGGAGGCATTGGCGCAGGCGGCGTTGGTGGCCCCCAGACTTGCTGCGGTGGGGACTGCGACGGAAGCTGTTCCGGTATTGAGAAGAAGGCTACGATCTGAAGGATTGCGGCGATGAAGAGTATCACAAAACCTACGAGGACGATCAGCGTGGCGGCCCCGATGAGGAATAGGAGACCGGTGGTCCGAAACATGTCAACTCTCAATTTCGTGGCTATAGTATCGTAGCTTCTCTTGACGAAGACCGTCGAGATCAGAATGCAAACCCAAAGTATCACGCCCGCTAAGACCACAAACCCAAGGGCGGCAAGGTCATCGACCCGGGTGTGAAACCGCTTAAAGCGCCAAAGAATGACGCAGCCGCAGCGAGTAAGACCACCGTGGCAATAATTGGTCCTATGATTGCCAAGATAACGGAGTACATCATGTTGCTAAAAATCACCTGGTCTCCCACGATGTCAGCAATATTCTTCACAGCGAAAAGCATCAAGACGAGGCCTGCAACCAGCAGGACAATGCCGACGTGAGCGGGAACCCAGAACAGGAGAGCAAGGATTGCCCCTACTCCGCCGAGCGTCTTCGCCTGCCCTAGAGAAGCCACACGCGCCATAGCGATTTCAGAGTAGATAATGCTTTACGGCAGCCGCTGAGCGCACTCTTTCTCTTGCTACTTGCTTTGCGGTTCCTTGTGTCGCACGATGGCAATGTCGCCGAGGGTCAGCTCTCTGGGCCCCGCTTGCCTGACGGGAACGGTGGAAACCTCGAGCTCTGCTCTCGGCGCAAGCAATTTCACACGCAGAATGTGTTCCAGTTCCTTTGTCAACCGCATCGTCGGAAGTATCTTGCCCAGCTCTATCTTCTGGATCACGGTCAGCTTTTCTTTCGCCTTGAAGGCTAGATCCGTCTGCGACAAGCCTAGTTTCTCCCGGGCATCCTTCACAATCCGGTGATAATCCTCGACTAGATCCGAGTCTTCGACCGCTTTCGGTAGGCTCTCTATCGGAGTTCGAGTATGGGATGGCACGGAACCAAGCCGGGCTGCTCTAGGTCTTCTCTCGGGAAAACCGGGAAGCTCTTTGCCCAGGCTCGAACATGATTGGCAGACGATCAGGGTTGCGCCTTCGACAAGGGACCGGCCGGGCTTACCGACTATCTCGTTCCCGCAAACCTCGCAGTACAATGGCTGTTACAAGACCTCGCGGCGAGAAACAGCAGAAATAGCCTCAGACCCAGCTTAATTAGCTATCGGAAGGTTCTGCTAACTTATCGGTGGATAGGTTAGCTTCGGGGCATCGACTCCAGGGATTACCGTAGGCGTCGGGTTCCCCTTCACAGCTTCAACTGCTCCGCCTTGCGCCTCATTGATTGGAGGCCGGGAACGTGCGAACCTCACCCGTCCCCGCCGAGCCAGGTTTATCGCTGCTACCCTGTCCCGGTCCATCACCATTCTGCACTTTTCACACCAGAGCTTGCGTTCCAGTCTCTTATCCCCTTGGAGTCTCTCCCCGCATCTCGGACAAGTCAGACTGGACCCTCTGGTCTCACGCTTAGACAAACGGATTACCGGAAGGCCTGTCCATCGGGCCTTGTACTCTATCTGCTTCTGAGCTT